>Ga0335079_10000024_pt1 | contig 188191 bp, 177 predicted proteins | sample Lox_Sample_33_FD_206719 | JGI IMG/M metagenome (GOLD analysis project Ga0335079, IMG submission 206719) | Soil microbial communities from Loxahatchee National Wildlife Refuge, Florida, United States - Lox_Sample_3.3 | ecosystem: Environmental > Terrestrial > Soil > Wetlands | place: USA... | reverse complement strand
CGCCCGGACGGTTTCAGGATCCGCTCCGCTGCCGCCAGCCCGGCTACGAGTTCGGGCAATTCCTCGTTGACGAATAGGCGCAGCGCCTGGAATGTCCGCGTCGCCGGATGGATGCTGCCCGGCCGCACGTGCACCACCCGCATCACGACATCGGCCAACGCCCGCGTCGTGCCGAGCGCAGCCTGCCGCCGCGCCGCAACGATCGCATGCGCGACGGCGCGCGCGTGCCGCTCTTCGCCGAGCGTTGCGATGATGTCCGCAAGGTCGCGCTCGGAGGCGCGCGCGACGACATCCGCGGCGCTCGGTCCCTCGCCGCCCATGCGCATGTCGAGCGGCCCCTCGAGGCGGAACGAGAAGCCGCGCTCGGCTTGGTCGAGCTGCATCGACGACACGCCGAGATCGAGCACGATGCCGTCGACCGCGGCGTGACCGAGCTTTCGCGCCACCTCTTCCATTTCCGAGAAACGCGCTTCCACGAGCGTAAGTCGCCCGCCCGAGGCCTGCACGAGACCGGCTCCACGCGCGATCGCATCGCGGTCGCGATCGATGCCGATCACACGCGCAGCCGCAGCCGCAAGGATGGCCTGCGTATAGCCGCCGGCGCCGAACGTTCCGTCGATGTAGACGCCGCCGTCGCGAATATTGAGCTGATCGATTGCTTTGCGGAGGAGCACGGGAACATGACGGGCCGGTCCGCCTGCGACAGCGGGCGCGCTGTCGCGGCCCATCATCGTTCCCGTGCTCCGAGCGTGCCATGTGCCGCTCTTTAAAGATTTGCATCTTTTTTGATTCCCAACTGCGCGCGAAAGCGTGCTGCCTCGCGCGCGCGCAGCAAGCGGGACGGTGCTGGTTCCGATCCCCGGCCCCCTGCGGGGGCGCGCAACATGACAGCTGCTGGGATGATCCGACGGATAGTCCTCATATCTCAATCGCTTACGCCGGCTGATCGGGATGTTTCGGGACATCATTTGGATAAAATGGCCGTCGCTGAATTGCAGGCGGGAACGCAACTAATGCGGCGCCTGCAAGAAACAGTTAACGCCGTTCCAGCTTAAGGAATCGTTTGCAAACCAGAGGAAGGCGCGCAAAACGCGCGCCGCCATCTGGCTCCGGTCGAACCTGGCGCGCTTCATTTCGGTGCAAATGCGATTCAACCGGCGATTCGGCATGACAATTCACTGTTCTCCGAGCCCGGATTGCACCGGGGAACCTCGGCTTGGAACATCGCTCCCCCTCGCGCGTTATCTGGGCAAGGAGGGGGAGTTTGCATTCATCGATGAATGGAGGCTCGCTATGTGGAAGAAACTCATGATCACGACGGCCCTGAGCGGCCTGATGATCACCGTGGTTGCCGCCCAGAGCAGCAATCCCTCAACGTCACCCCCAAATCCGCCGGCTGCAAGTGCCCCACGAGGCGACATGAAATCCGGCAATGCCCAGTTCATTTCGGCACAGAAACCCGATCAGTTTCTGGCGTCGAAATTTAAAGGCACCGACGTTATGGGCGCCGACAACCAAAAGGTCGGCAGTGTCAGCGACATCCTGTTCGACAAGGACGGCAAGATCGAGGCCTACATCGTGAGCGTCGGCGGCTTCCTCGGCATGGGCGCCAAGGACGTCGCGCTTGCACCGAGTTCATTCGCGGTCATTGGCGGGGACAAATCGAAGAATGAAGCCGACAAGCTCAAGCTGTCGATGACGCAAGACCAGCTCAAGCAGGCAGTGAACTTCCAGCCCTATAACCCGCCGCGCGCCACCACCGGCATGGGTGTCACATCTCCTCGGCCTTCGCCCATGAGCCCGGCGCCATCCAGCCGCCAGTAACGCTCGCGCTTATTAGCGTTCGGTTGCTTTCAAAGCGTACCGCACCAGCCCAGCCCGGAAATCCGGTCTGGGCTGGTGCCATTTCGCCCTATTCTCTCCGTGGCATCATGTTTTATCGTCGGGTCATGCCTGGATTTTCGCCCGACACCGGTCTCGTTTCGCGCGTCGTACCCTCACCCAATCAATCCGATCGCCGCGACGGCCCGCGCGCCGACATCCTGCTGCTCCACTACACCGGAATGCAGAGCAGTCAGGCCGCGCTGGAACGTTTGTGCGATCCGGCCGCCAAGGTGTCCTCGCACTACATGGTTTTCGAGGACGGCGAGATCGTGCAGATGGTGCCGGAGACGCGCCGCGCACACCACGCCGGCGTGTCGTTCTGGGCCGGCGACACCGACATCAATTCCCGCTCCATCGGCATCGAGATTGCCAATCCCGGACACGATTACGGCTATCCGGATTATCCCGAGCAGCAAATCGATGCCGTGATCGCGCTCTGCCGCGACATCGTCGTGCGCAATTCGATTCCGGCCGATTACGTGCTCGCCCATTCGGACGTGGCGCCGACGCGCAAACAGGACCCGGGCGAGAAATTTCCCTGGGCGAAATTTTATCAATCCGGCGTCGGCCTCTGGGTGAAGCCGGCGCCGATCACGGACGACGCGAAGCCCCTCAAAGAAGGCGAGCGCAGCGATGCGGTTGCCGCACTGCAAAAGGATTTGGCTGAATACGGCTACGGCGTCCCCAACGGGGGTCTCTATGACGAACTCACCAAAGCGGTGATCGCCGCCTTCCAGCGCCACTTCCGTACCGAGCGCATCGACGGCCTGCCCGACACCTCGACTCGCGAGACCTTGCGCGCGCTTCTCGCCGCGCGCAGGCGGCTGGGCTGAATACCGGCGATTGCAGCGGGGTAATACGCGCCGGCAGAAGGTAATGCGGTAATCGCCTCAACTTTGCGCGAGACGCCAATCCGCAATCCGTCCATGACTTCATGCGACAGGCGCCGCTTGGTATCGTCCGCACCCTCTTCCGCTCAAATGGTCGGCGCGCGGACAACTGCCGATGACTTCCACTGGAGGAAACGATGAACGAACACGCCAAGATTCCGTCCGATATCGTCGGACTTACAAAAGTCGCGCCCGTCTCGCGGCGCGACTTCTTCATGAGCGCCTCGGCCGCCGCGGCTGCGGGCTACACGCTTGCGGCCGGTCCCGTGCGCGCCGATGTCATCACGACCGACACCAATGGCCTGAAGGCCGGCGACGCCACCATCAAGGTCACCGGCGGTGACATGCCGGTCTATTACGCGCGGCCCGAAAACGCGAATAATCCGCCGGTCGTGCTGGTCGCGATGGAAATCTTCGGCCTGCACGAATACATCAAGGACGTCACGCGGCGTCTCGGCAAGGTCGGCGCATTCGCGATTGCGCCGAATTATTATTTCCGCGCGAAAGAAGATCTCACGAAGATCACCGAATTCCCAAAGCTCATGCCGATCGTGAACGCAAAGCCGGACGCGGAATTGTTCGCCGATCTTGACGCCACCGTGGCCTGGGCAAAATCGCAAGCCGGCAATACCGGAAAACTCGCGATCATCGGTTTTTGCCGCGGCGGCCGGACGGTGTGGGAATACGTGGCACACAGCGACAATCTCAAGGCCGCCGTCGCATTCTACGGCTCGCTCGTCGACCCGCCCACGCAGGCCTCGGTCTGGCCGAAGAGCCCGACCCAGCTTGCGGCCGAGATGAAGGCACCGGTGCTCGGACTCTATGGCGCCGCCGATCAGGGCATTCCGGTCGATCAGGTCGAAGCGATGAAGGCCGCGCTTGCGGCAGCGAAGAAACCGGCCGAGTTCAAGATCTACCCCGGCGCGCCGCACGGCTTTCATGCCGACTATCGGCCGAGCTACCGCAAGGAAGCCGCCGAAGACGGCTGGGCGCAGATGCTGGCGTGGTTGAAGCAGTGCGGCGTCCTGAGCTGAGCGGGCTCCACTCAAGGCCTACGTGGTAAATCGCGCGCGATCTCGTTGAACCGCACCGAAACCAAATTATTGCGCGCCCCTTGACCTCAGGCGCCGGCTCCCCCATCCCTATGGGGTCAGTCGGCCGGACGGCCGCTCCGGCAAGGACCGAAAGGTCGCCGGGGAGGAAAGTCCGGGCTCCATGGACATACGGTGCCGGATAACGTCCGGCGGGGCATCGGCCCGCGCAAGCAGGAAGAGACCCCAGGGAAAGTGCCACAGAGAACAGACCGCCGCGCGCGTTGCGTATCAGCGCGGCAAGGGTGAAACGGTGCGGTAAGAGCGCACCGCGTTTCCGGCGACGGAAGCGGCACGGCAAACCCCACCGGGAGCAAGACCGAATAGGGACGGCGCGGGGAGCGATCCTCGAGATCCATGTCCGGATCGCCGTCCGGGTAGGTTGCATCAGGCGCCGCGCAATCGGCGTCGCAGAGGAATGGCCGTCACGCGTTCGGGCTTAGGCCCGGGCGCCACACAGAACCCGGCTTACAGGTCGGCTGATATGTTAAGGGGGCTCGGCGGCAACACCGCCGGGCCCCCGCCAATTTTGCAGGCGCTCATCGCGGCAGAAAAAATTCTCGCAGTTTCTCGCGCGCCGCCTTGCCCGATTCCAGGTTCCAGCAGTTGACGATGGCAAGACGGAAGCCGCCCGGCGGCATGGCATGCGCCTCCGGCGCACGCTGCTCGTGGAAGGTGATCTGCACGCTCGATATGTCGTCCATCAGCGAAACGTCCTCGATCAGAGCGCGCGGCGGATGCCGATAGCGGCCGTTCTTCGGCCCGAACAGCACCACGCTGTATCCGTCGCGGCGGGCGCGGTCGACGAATTCCCATTTGCGTAACTGGTAGAACCGCACGAGCGCCTCGACCCAGCCGACGCCATAGAGATCCGGCCATTGGTCGGCGAAACGCAAATGCGCCTCGATGATGACGCCGCCGATGGTTTCGAGATTGAGCATGCCGGTATAATCGGCGAGATTTTTGCGCACCCATTCGCCGCACTGCTTTTCGATGTCCGCATAGGCCGCCGCATGCACCGTCCAATGATCGAACGTGCCCTCGCCCGCGGGCACGCCGACGGCATGCCGCCACCATCTGGGTTCGCCATGCTCCACCGCGACATCGGAACTGACGTGTTTGCCGTCCAACAGCGTCATCCACATGTGGCCGGGCGCGCAGTGCCGACGATATTCGGCCTCGTCATGCAGCACGCGGCTGCCGACTCCCATGCCGCGCAGGTTGATTGTCGGCTTGGAGAAGACCGGAAAGCGCGGCGGCGCGACGCCGTGCGGTGCGGCTTCCAGCCCCTGGCTGAGCGCGATCGCGATCTTGTCGTACACCCAGCGATGGCGCGGGTTCCATGTCCAGGCATCGGAGTCCTCGGTCGGGATTTCCACGTTCGCGGGACAGGGAACGCCCTCGAAATATTGCAGCCGCCAAGGGTCCGCTTCTCGGATCGGCATCAATGGCCGTTGACCTGGCGAAGCGGCACGACGTCCTTCAGCGCGAGCACATGCACCGAGAAATATTTCTTCGCGTCGGTCCATACGTCCAGCGGTGACCAGCCCGCGCCGCGCGCCAGCGCCTGGAATGATTCGATCGTGTACTTGTAACTGTTCTCGGTATGAATGGTTTCACCCGCGCGAAACGTGATGGTCGCGCCGCAAACCGAAACCCGCTGGCGCTTCGAACTCGCCAGATGCATCTCGATGCGATTGTGCTCGCGGTTGAAGAACGCGTGATGCTCGAAACTTGCGACGTCGAAATCGGCCCCGAGCTCGCGATTCATCCGTACCAGCAGGTTGCGATTGAACCTGGCGGTGACGCCGGCCGCATCGTTGTAGGCCTTATAGAGAATCTTCTCGTCCTTGATCAGATCGACGCCGATCACGAACACGGCGCCAGCGCCCAGCACCTGCGCCGCCTGGCGGAGAAATGTGCAGGCCTCCACCGGCTCGAGATTGCCGATGGTCGATCCGGGGAAAAATCCTGCGCGCGGCCTGCTCGCCGCTTCCGTCGGCAGATCGAACGCCGCGCCGAAATCCGCCGCCACCGGCAGCATCGCGATGTCGGGATATTCACGCCGCAGCGCATCGACCTGCTGATCGAGAAACTCCGCCGAAATATCGACCGGCACATAGGCCGCAAGGTTGCGCGCTGCGCCGAGAATGATCCGCGTCTTGCGGCTTGATCCGCTGCCGAATTCGATCAGCGCCGCGCCCGCAGGAATAACCGCGGCAATAGCGGACGCGTTTTTCTGCAGGATACCAAGCTCGCGGCGCGTCGGGTAATATTCCGGCAGCGCGGTGATCTGCTCGAACAGGTCCGAACCCGCGTTGTCGTAGAAGAACTTCGGCGGGATGCGTTTCGGCATCGCGGTCAATCCCGCCAAGACTTCCGCCGCGAACGATCCCGGCTCCAGCCGTTCGCGCTCGATCGCAACCTTCGCCAGCGCGGTTGGACTCATGATGTTGGCCTCGACTGTTACGAACTACGGATATTCCGCCAGTCGCACGCCGGAAAACTGCCAGCGCGCCGGCGGGTAGAAGAAATTGCGGTAGCTTGCACGCGAATGGCCCTCGGGCGTCGCGACCGAGGAGCCGCGCAAGACCATTTGATTGACCATGAACTTGCCGTTGTATTCGCCGAGCGCGCCCGCGGCCGCGCGATAGCCGGGATAGGGCGCGTACGCGCTGCGCGTCCATTGCCATACGGTGCCGAATGCATCCGCAAGCAGGCCTTGCCGCGCCGCCGTCTCCCATTCCGCCTCGCTCGGCAGATGTTTTCCGGCCCAGCGCGCGAATGCATCGGCTTCGTAATAACTCACGTGACAGACCGGCGCCGCCGGGTCGATCTTTTTCAATCCGCCGAGCGTAAGCGAGAACCATGCGCCTTCGCGCTTCTGCCAATAGCCGGGGGCGCGCCATCCTTCGACTTCCGCCAGCGCCCAGCCGTCGGATAGCCACAGCGATGGCGTCGTGTATCCGTCGTCCGCCATGAACGCGAGCCACGCGGCGTTCGTGATCAGGTGCCGCGCGATGCGCACGCCCTCGATCAGCACACGATGCTTCGGCTGCTCGTTGTCGAAGCAGAAGCCCTTGCCGTCGTGACCGATGGCGTGAACGCCGGTCGGGATCTCAGCGAATTCTTGGCTCCCTCGCTGCGTTTGCGGCGGCATCCATTGCGCATCATACGCGGGCGCAACCGGATTCTGTCCGAACGCATGCAGGATGTCGGTCAGCATCAGCTCCTGATGCTGCTGCTCGTGATGGAGTCCGATTTCGACGATCGGAATGATTTTTTCCAACGCCGCGGCATCCGCCGTTTCGATCAAGCGCGCGACGGCCGCATCCACATGCGCGCGATAGGCAGCGACCTCCTCAGCGTCCGGCCGCGTGATGAGCCCGCGCCGCGGCCGCGCGTGCCGCGGTCCCGCCGCGACGTAATAGGAATTGAACAGATAGGAAAAGCGCTCGTCGAACACGCGGTAGTCGCTGGCGTTCGGCCCCAGCAGGAACTGTTCGAAGAACCACGTCGTATGCGCGCGATGCCACTTGGTCGGACTTGCGTCCGGCATCGACTGCACCACCTGATCTTCGGCCGAAAGCGGCGCCGCCCGCCGTTCGGTTTCCGCCCGCACCGCGCGAAACGATTGCATCCACGCCGTTCGCAGATTGTCCGTACTCAAGGCATGCGTCTCGTCCCGCGACTTGAGGGACACAGCAACGTTCGACATCAATATCTCCGGATTGTGGAGCAACGAGTGAACACGCCGATAGAAAAATGCCGGCGCGGCGGGATTGTTCCATCCCCCCGCCCCCGTAGGCAACCGTTATCCCGGCGTTATCAAGAATGTGATCGCCGCCAAGCGCACGAATTGTGGGCAAGGCCACGCCCAAATTGATCAGCGACATGACAAAAGTGTAATGCAACCGGATGAAAACTGCCGAAATCAAGCTGCTCAGCACGACCGCGCTCAAGACCAGCGTGGACGATCTCACCGCCCAATTCGAACGAGAACGAGGATGCAAGCTCCTCGCCTCTTACGCGCCATCCACCCAAATCGCCAAGCGGGTGGGCGAAGGCGAATTCGCCGATGTGGCGATTTCGACCAACGAACGCATCGACGATCTCATCCGCAAGGGTCGCATCGTTGCCGGCACGCGCGTTGATATCGCCCGCTCCGAAATTGGCGTCGCGGTGCGGCCCGGTACGCCGCGGCCCGATGTTTCATCGGCCGAGGCGTTCAAGCAGGCGCTCTTGGCGGCAAAATCCATCGGCATGAGCAATCCGGATGGCGGCGGTGCGAGCGGCATTCATCTGTGGAGCGTGTTCGAGCGGCTCGGCATTGCCGACCGCCTGAAACCGAAAACCACATTCGGCCCGGGCGGCCCCGCCGGTCTGATCGGCCTCTATCTCATGCGCAACGAGGTCGAGATCGGCTTGCAACAGATGCCCGAACTGATGGCGGTTGAAGGCATCGACATCGTCGGCCCGGTGCCCGGAGAATTTCAGAACATCACCGTGTTCTCTGCGGGGATTCCCACCATCGCCAAGGACGCCGAAGGCGGCAAGGCCTTGGCGAAATTTCTCACCACGCCGGCCGCCGCGGCGGTGATCAAATCCAAAGGCATGCGGCCGGCTTAAATCAGGCTCATTGTCCCGTAAACGCCGGGCTCTTGGTCATCTCCGCCCATTTGGCGATTTCGTGCTTGAGAAACGTCCCAAGCTTTTCCGGCGGGCCGCCGACAAAGCGATAGCCGAGCTGCGCTTCGCGCTCTTTCATGTACGGCTGCGCGAGAATTGTCTCGATATCGCGGTTGACCTTGTCGATGATCGGCCGCGGCGTGCCCTTGGGCGCGAAGAACGCGTACCAGCTCGACTCCTCTTCCATCTTGACGCCGACTTCCGTCAGCGTCGGGATGTTGGGCAGGAGTTTCGCCCGTGCCGGCCCCGACACCGCGAGCGCGCGCACCTTGCCGGACTGGATGTGCGGCAGCGAGCCGCCGAGCGTGGTGAACCAGATTTCCGTGCGCCCCGAGATGACGTCGGTCGCCGCCTGCGACAGCTGCGTATAGGGCACGTGCTGCATCTTGATGCCGGCGATGTTGCAGAACAGCGACGTTGCCAGGTGCGCGCTCGAACCGACGCCGATCGAGGCATAGTTCAGCTTTCCCGGATTGGCCTTGGCATAGTCGATCACATCCTTGACCGAATGGAACGGCGTGGCGTTCGCGACCATGAACACCTCTTGCGAAGTCGCCACCAGGATAATCGGGTCGAAACTGTTGACCGGATCGAACGCCGTGCTCGGCGCCAGCGAGACATTGACGCCGAGCGTCTGCGCGCCGAAGTGCAGGGTGTAGCCATCGGGCGCCGCCTGCGCCGCCGCCGCCGCGCCGATATTGCCACCTGCGCCGGGGCGATTTTCCACCACCACCTGCTGCCCCCAGATTTCGGAGAGCTTCTGCGCCAACAGACGTCCGAGCACATCGATTGCGCCGGCCGGCGGGAAAGCGATGATGATCTTCACCGGCCTGTCGGGATAGCCTTGCGCTGACACCGGCGTGAGCAGGGCGGCAAGGATCGCCAGAACGGCGCCGAACGATTTCATGAGTCCCACGCGACCCTCCCATGCATATGACGTTTGCCATGCAGCATGGCGGGGACAATGCGTGAAATCAATGTGCTTGCGTGATTTCGCTCGAGCGCGTCCGGTCTGGTCCGTTGTTGCAGCGAGCCGCAACGTCCGATACTTTTAACCGCGACTTATTATTGGAGCACCACATGGCCGAATGGTTCGTCGCCAAGGCGTCCGAGATGCGTGATGGCGACCGCCGCATTGTCACTGCCGGTAAACGCGAAATTGGCGTGTTCCACAGAGACGGCGCCTATTACGCCTACAGCAACGTCTGTCTGCATCAGGGCGGCCCTGCCTGCGAAGGCATGATCACGCCGAACGTGGTCGACGTGTTCGCCAAGGATCGCACCTATCAAGGGCAGGTGTTCGGCGACGAGATGCATTTCGTCTGCCCCTGGCACGGCTACGAATACGACATGAAGACTGGCGAGTGCATCGGCGATCGCCGGCAGAAGCTCAGAAAATTCGAAGTGGTCAAGCGCGGCGAAGACATTTACGTCGTCGCCTAATATTCAGGGAGAGCATCCATGGACATGCCGCGCAGCGACGTTCGACCCGTCGATCTCGATGTCTATTCCCAGCCGAAGCATCTGGAACACGCCAGCGAACAGGCGCGCGCCCGCAACTACCAGGATTTCCTCATCGTCGACGTGGACTCGCATCACTACGAGAACGAGTCCTACATGGAAGTGTTCGAATACATCGAAAGCCCGGTGATCCGCCGCGAAGCCATCGAAGGCGCCTCCCGCCGCACCGGCATGCTCAATTCGCAGGTCGGCTACCAGAACACCGGCGGCCGCATCCATCGCCAGAAATTCCGCGGCCGCGAGAAAGTCCCGTCCGGCTACAAACACAAGGACATCGCCCAGACCATCGAGTGGATGGATGCGATGGGCGTCGACTATTGCTGCCTGTTCCCGACCCCGATGCTGTTCTTGGGGCTGCACCCGCAGGTCGAAGTCGAGACCGCCATGTGCCGCGCCTACAACCGCTGGCTCTGCGAACGCATCATGGCGCACGAGCCGCGCATCGTCTCGATGCTTTATCTGCCGTTCAACGATCCCGACGCCGCCTACCGCACCGTGAAGGATTTTGCCGACAAAAAGGGCGTCGTCGGCTTCATGGTGACTTCACCGCGCTACAAACCGGTGCACGATAATGCCTACATCAAGACCTACGCGCTGCTGGAGGAGATCGGCAAGCCGATCGCGTTCCACGCGGCCTACAGTTGGGACGATCGCGCGCTGCAGATGACCAACCGCTTCATCTCGGTGCACGCGCTCGGCTTCATGTGGTTCAACATGATTCACATGACCAACTGGGTCATCAACGGCCTGCCCGAGCGCTTCCCGAAGCTCAAAACCATGTGGATCGAGAGCGGCCTCACCTGGGCCTATTCGCTCATGCAGCGGCTCGATCATTCCTACATGATGCGCACCTCCGATGCGCCGACGCTCAAGGAGAAACCGAGCCATTACATGCGGCAGATGTATTTCTCCTCGCAGCCGATGGAGAAGCCCGACGATCTTTCGCTGCTGCAGGCCACCTTCAAGCAGATAAACGCCGAGACCCAGCTCGTCTGGTCGTCCGATTACCCGCATTGGGACTTCGACCTGCCGAGCGTGATCTACGACCTGCCGTTCCTGGACGAGACCGCCAAGCGCAACATCCTCGGCGGCAACGCCGCGCGGCTGTTCGGGCTCGATCTCAGGCCCGTTAAAAAAATTCCATAGTTCCGCGGCAGATTGCGTGGCAAAGGCAGTTCTGGGGGCAGTAGTCAATGTCGCGCCTCGCCATCAAAACGCTCGCCGCGGCCCTCGTCCTGGTCACCGCCACGGCATCGCGCCCAGACTTGCACGCCCAGCAGCCAGTCCAATCTTTTGCCTTTGGCGTATTCGGCGATCATGCCTACAAGCCGGAGCAGGAGCCGCAGCTTGAGAATTTGCTGGTCGATATCAATCGCATCAATCGCGCCACGCCTTTGGCCTTTGTCGTGAACATCGGCGATCTTGGTTCGCCAAAACATAAATCATGCACGAACGAATTCATGCAGAGGCGATACAGACAATTCCAAACTTTGGAACTTCCGCTCATCTATACCCCCGGTGACAACGACTGGACGGATTGCCACGGGCCGGACGTCGTGAGCGAAGGCAGCCCGCGCGATCGCCTCGACGCGTTACGCAAGATCTTTTTTGCAGACGAAGGAAGCCTTGGCCACCCCGCCCTCGCGCTGACGCGACAGAGTCAAGGTCAAGACAAGGGTTCGATATTGGCCAAGTATCGCGAGAATGCGCGCTGGGATTTCGGCGGCATTACTTTTGTCACGCTGCATGTGGTCGGCAGCAATAATAACCGCGAATCCAACAAGTCCGGTGGCGATGAATTCAACGAGCGCAACAAGGCAAATTTGGACTGGCTGCATGAGGGATTTACCCACGCAGTGGCTGTCCGAAGCCGTGCCATCGTCATTTTCCAGCAAGCCAATATGTATCCGGAATTCACCCCGTTCACCGGCGAAGGAAAAAAACAAACCGCAGCCGTCGCAAAGTCGCCGCCGACCGGCTATGTCGACATGCGGCACGCGCTCGAAAAGGAAGCCAAGGCATTCGAGAATCCCGTAGTCCTTGTGCACGGCGACAGCCACTACTTCCGCGTCGACCGGCCCTACATGTGGCGCAGACACCCGGAGGGATATCCGGTGATTGAGAACGTGACGCGTGTCGAGACGTTCGGCGAGCCCTATCATCACTGGGTCTCCGCCGTCGCAGACCTCGCCGACCCGAACGTCTTTACGTTCCGGCCTCGTATCGTGGTTGCAAACCGCGGACTGGCGAAATAAGTCATGAACCTCGGAAGCCGGCTTGCGCGGGCCGCGCCTTCATCCGAAACTCGACCGACGAAAATCCTTCGGCCCGTCACCCCAAAGTGAGTCACATGGCATCAAGATTCTTGAGTTCAACGATGTCCGCCCTGCTGTCGCTCGGTCTCGCTCAAGCGGCGTTCGCGGAAACCCTGAAGATCGCTTCGCCGCAGCGCGGCAGTTGGGAAGGCGCGATCCCCGAACTCGGCAAGCAGCAGGGCATCTTTCAGAAACACGGGCTCGATCTCGACATCGTCTACACCTCCGGCGGCGGCGAGACATTGCAGATCGTCATCGGCAATTCGGTCGATATCGGCTTGAGCGCGGGCACTTCCAGCGTGTTCGGCGCCTACGCCAAGAACGCGCCGGTGCGCATCGTGGCGGCGAGCTCGACCGGCTCGGCCGAGCTGTTCTGGTACGTCGTGGCAAAATCGTCGATCAAATCGATGCGCGAGGCCAACGGCGCCACGCTCGCCTATTCGACCACCGGCGCCTCCACGCACATCGCGGTCATGCGTTTCATCAAGGACTACAATTTGCTGGCCAAGCCGGTCGCGACCGGCAATCCGTCTGCCACCTTCACGCAAGTCTTGTCCGGCCAGGTGAACGTCGGCTGGGCCGTGGCGCCCTTCGCGCTCGATGCACTCAATCAGGGCCAGTTGCGCCTGGTCGCGCGCGCGAGCGACCTCGACGCCATTCGCGCGCAGACCATCCGCGTGCAGATCGTCAACGCCCAAACGCTGGCCGCCAAACCGGATGCGATCTCCCGCTACCTGCGCGCCTATCGCGAGACGGTCGACTGGATGTATTCAAGCCCGGACGCGATCGCGCGCTATATCGAGTTCTCCAAGTTCTCCGCTCACGCCGTGGAGCAGATGCTCAAGGACTTCATCCCGAAGGAGAGCCTGCAGACCGCCCAGATCAGCGGCATCAAGCAAGGCATGGACGACGCCGTGCAGTTCAAGTTCCTCAGCGCGCCGCTGACCGAGCAGCAGCTTGCCGAACTGATCCAGATTCCGCAGAACTGACGCGCCTAGAGCCGGGCATGTCCCGGCTTCGCCCCATGGCTGCCGTACTATAGGAATGAACTATTCCGAGCCGGCGATGCCGGCTTTCTTCACGACCTCGGCCCAACGCACGATTTCGCTCTGCACGAATTTTTTCAATTCATCCGGGCTGGGTGACACCTGCGGGATCGCGCCGTCGTCGCTCAAGAGTTTCTGCACGTCAGGCTCGCTCATGATCGCGCGGATTTCGCCCGCGAGCTTGTCGATGATCGGCTTGGGCACGCCGGCCGTGGTCGTGATCGTGTGCCACGACGATGCGTCGTAATTCGGAATTCCGACTTCCGCGAGCGGCGGAATGTTCGGCACCGCCGCCACGCGTTGCGCCGTCGTCACGCCGAGCGCGCGCACCTTGCCCGACTCGATCAGCGACTTCGCCGGCGGCACGTCACAGAACATCATCTGGATATGGCCGGCCACGAGGTCGGTGAGCGCCGGCGCCGAGCCCTTGTAGGGCACGTGCACGAGCTGCAATCCGAACATGCTCTTGAACATCTCGGCGTTGAGGTGATGGAACGTGCCCGGGCCCGGCGTTCCGTACGAAACCTTGCCGGGATTTGCTTTCGCATATTTGACGAGATCGTCGACCGACTTGATCGGCAGATCGGGATTGACCAGCAGCACGAACGGCACGCGCGCCAAGAGCGCGATCGGCGCCAGATCCTTCATCGGATCATAGGCGAGATTTTTACGCACGCTCACGTTGATCGCGAGCACCGTCGACGACGCCATCATGATGGTGTAGCCGTCGGGCGTGCCGTGCGCGACCGCAGTCGCCGCCGTCACGCCCCCGCCGCCCGGCCGATGCTCGACCACGAACGGCTTGCCGAGGCGCTGCTCGAGCTTCTGCCCGGCCAGCCGCGCGAACAGCCCGGTCACTCCGCCGGGCGCGAACGGCACGATGAACGTCACCGGACGGCTCGGATATTGCGCGGCAGTTTCCTCCGCCGCCGCCACGCCGGCCAGGCCGAGCAAGCCGGCTGCGAGCACAAGCATCAAGCGCAGTGTCATGGGAATCCGCCGATCGGCGCCCTCATCCAAGCCGCCGAAGACCGATACATTTCTTGTGGGTGTCTGCCAATCCCCCGCTAACAGGCGCCGGCGTGCGCGACAAGGCGCGCGCCACCTAGGCGTTGGATGTATAGTCGCTGTTATTCTCGGGGGGCTTCTTCTCGGCCTTCTCCGCCAAGTCGATCCAGATTTTCGCCATCTGCAGCAGCATGGCCTTGTCGGCGGGGTCGTGAATCGTCTGGGCGACGCGCACGCAGTCAGCAGCATAGCGTCTGTATTGAGCCGATGACGTCATTGAGCGTCCCGTGTGACGGCGCGCGCCACCGTCCCCTCGCTTCCCGGAACTCAACGAGCCACGGCGGTTTTCGTTCCCCGTTTCAACAAATTGGGACCCTGGGAACTCCCACCAACAGCCGCGCACGACCGCTGCGGGTGGGCGTCGGCGGGCTGGTCGGCTTCGGCGAGCGCGATAGGCCCGCGCCGCACAGCGTGCTCGATGCCGAAAACACCTCGGGCCCCGCGCGCGGCCATTAGCGCCCGGACCGATCGTCAGCTTCATTTCACAAGATTAGGAACGGTGGTAGCGGGGGGCGGATTTGAACCGCCGACCTCCGGATTATGATTCCGCTGCTCTAACCAACTGAGCTACCCCGCCATACCAACTGCGCATTCCGCCTACGATTGTGCAGGAATGAAACCGATATAGGAAGCGCCGGGAAAATCTGTCAAGGCGCGGCCGCTCGGCCCCTTCGCGCACTGGCCTCAGCCTGCGCGCGCCCGGCGGCGCCCGCCGCCGTCTTGGCAAACCGCACCAGCGAGAACTGCCGCAACAGCGGCATCGGCCGCCGTTCGACCAGGCGCATGTCCTCGCGCGCCGCCCAGCGCGTGAGCCGCGCCCAGGGAAATTCCGGCCGCCAGCCCAGCCTGCGCGCCATGGGCGAGAACCATCGCTCGAAGGCGCGCCACAGCCCCTGCTCGGCGCCGATGTGGTTGACCAGCACGATTTCCCCGCCGGGTTTGAGCACGCGCGCGAATTCGTCGAGCGTCGCCTCCGGATCCGGCACCGCGGTGATGACATATTGCGCCACCACCACGTCGAACGACTCGTCGGGGAAACCGAGCCGCGCCGCATCCATCACCGCCAGCGCTTCCACATTGTCGAGCCGGTGCTCGGCCACGCGCTCCTGCGCCTTGCGCAGCATCGGTTCCGAAATGTCGACGCCGACCAGGCGATTGTGCCGCGCGTAATCGGGAAGCGAGCTTCCGGTTCCCACGCCGACTTCGAGGATGCGCCCGCCGATGCGTTCCGCCGCCGCGATCGCAATTCTGCGGCCGCGCTCGAACACCGGCCCGAATACGAGGTCATAGACCGGCGCCCAGCGCGCATAGGCCTTGACCACGGTTTGCTTGTCGAGCTTGTCGAGATATCCGTCGTGCATGGCCCCCTCAACCGGCCGCCTGATCTGTTGCACGGCTTGACAGCCGCGCAATCTATCCGCGCGCCGCAGCCTTGAGAATGTCCTCGCCGCGCGCAGGCACGAACTCGGGTGTGGCCGCCGCACTGACGATAAATCCGCCGCCCAGCACGCGGGCCTGACCCTCGGCCGCATCGTAGAAAACACAGGCCTGGCCGGGCGAAACGCCGTCCTCGCCCGCCACCAGTTCGAGCTCGAATCCGCCTGACGTGGCTTCGAGCCATGCCGGCTGTGGCGGCCGTGTCGAGCGCACCTTGACGAAGACGTCGAGCCGCCCGCCCGCCAGCGCGTCATCAATCGCGCCCTCGCCGATCCAATTGACGTCGCGCAGCTTGATGCGTCGCGTGCGCAACGCCTCGCGCGGACCGACCACCACGCGCCGCATCGCCGCATCGAGCCGCACCACATAGAGCGGCGTGCCGGTTGCGATCTTCAAGCCGCGCCGCTGGCCGACGGTGAAATGAATGATGCCGTCATGTCGGCCGAGCACATGACCGTCGAGATCGACAATGTCGCCCGCGGCCGCAGCCCCCGGCTTCAGCCGTTCGATCACTTCCGTGTAACGGCCCGACGGCACGAAGCAGATATCCTGGCTGTCGTGCTTGTCGGCGACTGCAAGCCCGAAGCGGCGCGCCAGTTCGCGCGTCTCGCTCTTCGCCCTATCCCCGAGCGGAAAGCGCAAGAGATCGAGTTGCGCGCGCGTGGTGCCAAATAGGAAATAGCTCTGATCGCGTTCCTCCTCGCGCGCACGGTAGAGCGCGCGGCCGCCATCCGGCTGACGGCGCGAGGCCACGTAATGGCCGGTCGCCAACACCTTGGCGCCGAGCTCGCGCGCGGTGCCGAGCAGATCATGGAACTTGATCGCCATGTTGCAATCGACGCATGGCACTGGCGTCTCGCCGTGCACGTAGCTCTCGGCAAAGCGGTCGATCACCGCCTCCTTGAAGCGACGCTCGTAGTCGAGCACGTAATGTGGGATGCCGATGCGGTCGGCGACCGCGCGCGCGTCGTGGATGTCCTGGCCGGCGCAGCAGGCACCCTTGCGATGGGTCGCCGCGCCGTGGTCGTAGAGCTGCAGCGTGACGCCGACCACGTCGTAGCCTTCAGCCTTGAGCAGCGCCGCCGTCACCGACGAATCGACGCCGCCCGACATGGCCACCACCACGCGGGTTTGTTCCGGCCGACCCTCAAGGTCCAGGCTGTTTCGCATCGCTGTCACGGTTAGGCCGCGCTCCGAATTTTGGCTCTGGCGCAGGTAGTACGTAGTACTATAGGCCCCGTCCCTCGTCGCGCAATCAGACGGCCTGCTAGAAATGGCCCTGCTAGCGCGGAAATGTGAGGGGGCTCGGCAGATTTTGCCGCGCCCTAGCAGAGGCTGCCGGGACACTGCCGGGCGACCCTCAGGGTCGCTTCATAACCAATTGAATAATAACAGTATTTTTTGCATCGCCCTGGCCCGGGGCTTGCAACCAAATGATGGTCGCAGTTCGTGTTGGTGAGGGTTTCGTGTCCGGCGTTGCGTTGAATGCGAGCACTGTTGCGTCCGTTCGCCCGATTGAACCGCCGCGCGGCCCGTCGGCCGCCGACAAAACCGAAAACTCGACGCCCTTCGCCATGCTGCTCGATTCCAACGTTCCAGCGGACACGCCCGCCCCCGTTCCGGATCGCTCATCGCCGCCCAAGCCGGAATGCGGCAAGAGCACAGCGCCATCCGACGATCAGAAGGCCGGCGACCCTTCCCCAATTGCATCTCAGACAAGCGACACCGCGACGACCACTGACGCAAATTCAACGGCCGACAAAGTGACCGGCGCGGTTGTCGGTGGCTTGAAAGCGACCGGAAAAGCTTGCACCGATAAGGACGAAGCTTGCGTCCTCAAGGACGACAGCGACACGACCACGCCGGTCAACGATGGCGACGGCGCAGATCAGAAAACCGCTGCCGGCGCCCAAACCTGTACGCAACCGGCAATCCCGTTGCTGGTCGCAGCTCCGGCCATTGCACCCATCACGATCCAGAACGACTGCGCATCAACGCAACCCACCGATACGGATAAAACGGCAACAACGCCGCAGACCTTGCCGGCCCCTCCAACACCGTTCGTTGCAACGCTCAACGTACAATCGCCTGCGGCCGATGCAGTCGATCCGGCGAAAGCCGTGCCCGAAACGAACCCTGACGGCGTGGCCGATCCCGTCGTCCAAATGGCCGCGCCCGCGACGCATCCAGAATTGCCGAAGCAAATCGCAGCCGCATTTCTCGCCGCGCACGCCGATGACGCCAAGGTACCGCCGGCCGATGCCAAGATCGTCGTCCCGACACCCGCCGCAACGGCCCCGACCGCCCCCACCGCCACGATCGCACCGCCGACGCCGACCGCTGCTGCCGCTCAAATCGACGGCCCCGTGCTTGCCGATCAGACCGCAGCGGCCGACCCGGTCGATGTGACATCAGCGACTGCCCGTCTGATCACGATCCCCGTAAGGATCGCGCCGAAGACCGCTTCGCCCGGAAAAGCGGCGACCGACGTGTTCGGCACTGCTCAGCCGCAAGGCATCTCGCTCAAGGACAGCGATACCAAGCTTGCGAGCGCCAATGCCAACGCAAATCCGGCAAATCCCGCGCACGACCAGACCGACAAAGGTCCCGGCAAGCCCGACGAGACGGCCAGCCCCAGCGCGCATCATCCGGCCGGCGAAACCAAGCTTAGCGTAGAGCAAGTTTTCGATTTCTCCAGCCGGTCCGCGGATTCCGCAAGCATCAAGCCGAACGCCGACACGACGCAGCCCACCACGTCGTCGATTCCCGCACCGCAGATACTCACCGCGCCGGCATCGGCTGCCGCAACCCCCGCGCTCGCCGCCGCGACAAACGGCATCGCCCTCTCCGCATTGCCGATCGAGATTGCGGCCCGCGCCAAGGACGGCAAGAACAGCTTCTCGATCCGCCTCGATCCGCCGGAGCTCGGCCGCATCGACGTGCGGCTCGACATCGACCGCACCGGCCACGTCACCTCCCGGCTCATGGCCGAGCGTCCCGATACGCTCGATCTGTTGCGCCGCGACGCGCCGCAGATCGAACGCGCGCTGCAGGATGCCGGCCTGAAGACCAGCGACAACGGCCTGCAATTCTCGCTGCGCGATCAATCCTTCGCCAATCAGCCTGATGACACGCCGACCGCGGCGAGCCTCGTCGTCACGCAAGACGAGTCCATTCCACCGGCCGTGATCCGGCAGGGCTACGGCCAGCTGCTTGGGCTCGGCAGCGGCATCGATATTCGGGTGTGAGGAGCATCACATGGCGGCCAGCATCGTTCCCGGCATCAATCCTGCGGCGACCGCGACCATCGGTTCGGCAACCTCGTCGACGGCAAGCGCGCTCGGAGTCGACCAGCAAACCATTGCCGGCAATTTCCAGACATTTCTCACGCTGCTGACCACGCAACTGCAGAACCAGAATCCGCTCGATCCGCTCGACACCAATCAGTTCACCCAGCAGCTCGTTTCCTTTGCCCAGGTCGAGCAGCAGCTCCGGGAGAACGACCAGCTTGCCACGCTGGTGTCGCTGCAGCAGACCGCGCAATCGACCGCCGCGCTCAATTTCGTCGGTCAGACCGTCGTGGTCGACGGCGCGACCGCGCAGCTTGCGAACAACCAGGCGACCTGGACCTTCACCAGCCCGAAACCCGCGACCGCCACCATCACCATTCAGGACTCCAGCGGACAGACCGCCTACACCGGCAGCTACACGCTGCAGGCGGGCCCGCAGAGTTTCGTCTGGGACGGCAAGGGCAATGACGGCACGCAATGGCCGCCCGGCGCCTACACGATGTCGATCACCTCGAAGGATGCCAGCGGGCAAGCGGTCGCGATCTCCACCGAGGTGCAAGGCGTCGTCGATTCAGTCGACCTCACTCAAAATCCGCCGCTGCTCTCGATTGGCGGACAGAATTTCACCATCAACCAGATCAAGCGCATCGTGCGCAGCTGAAGCTCGCGCGAGGCACATGTTCGAATTCCTCGCGCTAACGTTTCGTTCATTTCTGCCGGCCTGATCGCATTAACGCGTAATCGCCGCGCGCGCTGGCGGATCGCCTGAAAACCCGCGTCGTTGCTGGACAATCTCGCCTTCGGCGACATTTACCTCGTGGAATGCTTCGCTTAGGCAATTTTTAAGTCGCAACCGATAGGCTCGCGCTCAGTTAGTCAGTAGTTTGCGAGAGTTGCAATGACAGAACCCCATCGCCCGAGGGTCAAGTATGTGATCGGGCCTGATGGCAGTCCGCTCACCATCGCGGATTTGCCGCCGCCGAGCACGAAACGCTGGGTCATCCGCCGCAAAGCGGAAGTGGTCGCGGCTGTCCGCGGCGGCTTGCTGTCGCTCGAGGAAGCCTGCGCCCGCTATACGCTGACCGTCGAGGAATTCCTCTCCTGGCAAGCCTCGATCGATCAGCACGGTCTCGCCGGCCTGCGCACCACGCGCATTCAGCAGTATCGACAGTAAAATCTTTGCCGGCGTGGTGACCGTTTCGTCGCCGGATTAGCTGTAACTCGACGCAAGCGTCTCAACTCTTACCAAATCGTTGACGGCTGCCGGCCTTCGTCTGCCGGCCTTGCCGTTTTTGCACGCACGCATCGCGATCGCTCCGGCACCGCGCGGATGCGGCGCCTCCACCTGCTTCCGAGCAGAATTGCCTTTGTCCATTAACGGGATAGAAACCATATTCTAGGCAAGATTTGCCGGGTCCGGCGTTCGCGCGCTTGTTCCAGAGGAGTCCCGTGCAAGCCTTCGGCGAGTTCCTAAAATCGATCGGACCAGGACGCATCCTGGCAATGGGCGCGGTGACCATCGCGCTCGTTGGTTTTTTTGCCTACCTGATTCTGCGCGTCACCTCGCCGACGATGACGACCCTGTTCACCGACCTTTCGGCCGAGGATTCGGCAGCCATCATCAAGGACCTCGAGCGCCAGGGCATCGATTACGAGACGCGCAACGAAGGCGCCATCGTGCTGGTGCCCAAGGACAAAGTCACGCGCCTGCGCATGAAGCTCGCCGAAGGCGGACTGCCCAAGGGCGGCGGCGTCGGTTACGAGATTTTCGACAAGACCGACGTGCTCGGCGCCACCAGTTTCGTGCAGAACATCAATCATCTTCGGGCGCTCGAAGGAGAGCTCGCGCGCACGATCCGCGCCATCGACCGCGTGCAGGCCGCGCGTGTGCATCTCGTTCTCCCCGAACGTGCGCTGTTCTCGCGCGACAAGGCCGAACCGTCCGCCTCGATCGTGCTGCGCGTGCGCGGGCAGCTTGAGATGCAGCAGGTGCGCGCGATCCGTCATCTCATCGCCTCCGCGGTCAACGGTCTCAAACCCGAGCGCGTGTCGATCGTCGACGAATCCGGCCGTTTGCTCGCCGACGGCAGCGCGAGCGACGATCCCAACGGCATCAGCGTGCAGGCCGACGAACGCAAAGTGGCATTCGAGCGCCGCCTGCGCGAGCAGGTCGAGGCGATTGTCACGTCGGTGGTCGGTCCCGGCCGCTCCCACGTCCAGCTCACCGCCGATTTCGACTTCAACCGCATCACGCAGACCTCCGATCGCTTCGATCCGGAAGGCCGCGTGGTGCGTTCGAGCCAAAGCCGCGAGGAAGTGAGCGGTACCGACAACGGCCGCGAAGGTCCGGTCAGCGTCGGCAACGAATTGCCGGGCGCCAATCAGCGGACCGGCGAGGCGGCCGCCAGCCGCGAGCAGAACCGCAAGACCGAGGAAGTGGTCAATTACGAGATTTCGCGCACGACCAAGACCGAGGTGATCGAGGGCGGGCGGGTCAACCGCATTTCCGTGGCCGTCGTGGTCGACGGCAACTACACCAAGAACGATAAGGGCGAGTTGGTCTACGAGCCGCGCAGCAAGGAGGAAATCGACCGCATCGCTGCGCTCGTGCGTTCGGCCATCGGCTTCGACGCCAAGCGCGGCGACCAGGTCGAGGTCGCCAATCTGCGGCTTGCAGAACTGCCGTCCAACCCGATCGTTGAGCCCACCGGTTGGATGAGCATGCTGCATTTCACCAAGGACGACATCATGCGCGCCATCGAGCTCGTCATGATGTCTCTGCTCGGCATCGTCGTTCTATTGCTGGTCGTGCGGCCGATGCTCAAGCGCATCCTCGGCCCGCAGACTCCCATGGCCGCGGCTTCCGTCTCGGAAGACGGCACGCCCGTCGTAACAACCGCCGCCGCGCCCGCCCCCATCGCCATTCCCGCCAGTAAGACCGCGAAGATGATCGACATCGCGCAGGTGCAAGGCCAGGTGCATGCTCAGTCGTTGCAGAAAGTGGGGGAGCTCGCCGATAAAAATCCGAACGAGACAGTCTCCATCATCCGCACGTGGCTGCACGAAGACGCCGCCTGATCGACCGCTGAGCGACCATGAACGTTCCCGCTGACACAAAGAAACAGGCCGAAGTCGCCAATCTGGTTGCGGCCATGGCCAACAAGCCGTCCGAGCCGACGGGCCCGCGCAAGCTTTCCGGACCCGAGCGTGCCGCCTTACTGATGCTTTCGCTCGGCGAGCAATACGGCGCAAAGATTTGGAGCATGCTCGACGACGACGAGCTGCGCCAACTTTCGGTCGTCATGTCGTCGCTCGGTATGGTCGAGGCCGAGATGGTCGAAAAGCTGATGATCGAATTCGTCAGCCGGCTTTCGGCATCCGGCGCGGTGATGGGCGATTACGACGCCACCGAGCGGCTGTTGCAGCAATACCTGCCGCCCGAACGCGTCGGCGGCATCATGGACGAGATCCGCGGGCCCGCCGGCCGCAACATGTGGGAAAAGCTGTCCAACGTGCCGGAAGAGGTGCTGGCCAACTACCTCAAGAACGAATACCCGCAGACCGTCGCCGTGGTGATCTCGAAGCTGCGGCCCGAGCATGCCGCGCGCGTGCTCGCCATTCTGCCCGAGGACCTTTCGCTCGACGTGGTCAACCGCATGCTGCGCATGGAGGCGGTGCAGAAGGAAGTCATCGAGCGTCTCGAACAGACCCTGCGGACCGAGTTCATGACCAACATCGCGCAGACCCGCCGCCGCGACGCCCACGAGGTGATGGCGGAGATCTTCAACAATTTCGACCGCCAGACCGAGACTCGCTTCATCACCGCGCTCGAAGAGGACAACCGCGAAAGCGCCGAACGCATCAAGGCGCTGATGTTCACCTTCGACGACCTCGTGCGGCTCGACACCGCGTCTGCCCAGACGCTCATGCGCCACGTCGATAAGGACAAACTCGCCATTGCCCTCAAGGGCGCTTCCGAACCGGTGCGGCAGTTCTTCCTCAGCAACATGTCGACGCGCGCCGCCAAGATGCTGGTCGACGACATGCAGGCCATGGGTCCCGTGCGCCTGCGCGACGTCGACGAGGCGCAGGTGCTGCTGGTCAATCTCGCCAAGGATCTCGCCGCCAAGGGCGAAATCATTCTGTCCAAATCGCGTGACGACGAACTGGTCTACTGAGGACGCATATGGCGGCACCGGCAAAATTTCTCTTCAACGCGGATTTCGCGCCCAATTCCGGGGCGGAACGGCCGCTCACGCCGGCCGAACTCGACGCCAAGTTCGCCGAAGTCGAGGCGAACGGTTTCCGCAAGGGTGCGGCCGCCGCCGAAGCCGAAGCCAGCGCCGAGGCGCGCCGCCGCAGCACAGCCGCGCTGGAAAGCATTGGCGCCGCCACCGCCGCGCTGGCGAAATCTCTCGACGCCCTCGAGGTCCGGCTCGAAACCGAAGCCGTCGAGGTCGCCGTCGCGGTCGGCCGCAAGCTCGCCAACGAGCTGATCGCACGCGAACCGATGGCTGAAATCGCCGCGCTCGCAAGCGATTGCTTCAAGCAGCTCGTCGCGGCACCGCACGTCGTCGTGCGCGTCAACGACTCGCTGCAGGAATTTGCCAGCACCCGGCTCAACGAGATCGCCCGCAACCGCGGCTTCGAAGGCCGCCTGGTGGTATTGGCCGAGCCCGAGATCGCGCCCGGCGACTGCCGCATCGAATGGGCCGACGGCGGGTTGACACGCGACAAGGCCGCGGTCGACGCGCTGATCGCCGACGTGGTCGCACGCTACATCGCCGCCCGTAAAACGCAGACCAACTGAGCTTCGGGAGAACGATTCGATGAGTGAGAACGACAGCAAAGTGCCGCTCCCCAATCTCGAAACCAACGGCACGCCGCCGCCTTCGCCCGATGTCGCCTCGGTCACCCCCGGGGGCGCCGCCGATGCCGGCGCAGATCGCAGCGCCGAAGATCTCGAAGCGGTGTTCGACGTCCCGGTGCAGGTGTCCGCCATTCTCGGCCGCGCCCGCATGCAGGTCGGCGAATTGCTCAAACTCGGGCCCGGCACCGTGCTCGAGCTCGACCGCAAGGTCGGCGAGGCCATCGATATCTATGTCAACAACCGCCTCGTCGCCCGCGGCGAAGTCGTGCTGGTCGAGGACAAGCTCGGCGTGACCATGACGGAAGTTATCAAGGCCGAGAAGAACTGAAGCACGAACGCGCATGATCCCGAAAAGCGGCAACCGGTTTTCGGAAAGATCATGCGCAAAACTGAAAACTAAGAGGAGTTAGCCATGCGTCTCCTGATCGTCGGCACACTCAAGGGCCAGCTCACCACCGCGACCAAGCTCGCGATGGACAAGGGCGCTACCGTCACGCATGCCGAACACACCGCGCAGGCGCTCGCCGTGCTCCGTTCCGGCCGCGGTGCCGATCTGCTCATGGTGGATGTAGCGATCGACATCCGCGATCTGGCACTTCAGCTCGAGGCCGAGCACATCCACGTGCCGATCGTGGCCTGCGGCACCGACAACAACGCCCGCGCCGCTGTCGCCGCCATCCACGCCGGCGCCAAGGAATACATCCCGTTGCCGCCCGATCCGGAGCTGATCGCTGCGGTGCTCGCCGTCGTCGCCGACGACACGCGTGAACTCGTCTATCGCGACGATGCCATGGCGCAGGTCGTGAAGCTCGCCCAGCAGATCGCGACCTCCGAGGCCTCCGTGCTGATCACCGGCGAATCCGGCACCGGCAAGGAAGTGCTGGCGCGCTACGTGCACGCGCGTTCGAACCGTTCGAAAAAGCCGTTCATCTCGATCAACTGCGCGGCGATCCCTGAAAACCTGCTGGAATCCGAACTTTTCGGCCACGAGAAAGGCGCTTTCACCGGCGCCGTCGGCCGCCGCATCGGAAAATTCGAGGAAGCCTCGGGCGGCACCCTGCTGCTCGACGAGATTTCCGAAATGGACGTGCGCCTGCAGGCCAAACTCCTGCGCGCCATCCAGGAGCGCGTGATCGATCGCGTCGGCGGCACCAAGCCCGTGCCGATCGACATCCGCATTATCGCAACCTCAAACCGCAACCTTGCCGAGGCCGCCCGCGACGGCAAATTCCGCGAGGATCTGCTGTTCCGCCTCAACGTGGTGAACCTGAAGATCCCGCCGCTGCGCGAGCGCCCGGCGGATGTCATCGAACTCGCGCAATTCTTCGTGCGCAAATATGCCGAGGTGAACGGCGTACCGGTCCGCCCGCTGTCGGCCGAGGCGCGACATGCGCTCAGCCTGCATCGCTGGCCGGGCAACGTGCGCGAACTGGAAAACACCATCCACCGCGCGGTGCTGCTTGCCACCGGCCCCGAAATTGGCGTCGACGGAATTCTCACCCCCGACGGCGCGCGGCTCGACCAGGCGCGCGGATCGAGCGCGGTCGCGCACGCGACGCAAGTCGCCGAGCAGGTGACGCGCTCGCTCGTCGGTCGCACCGTCGCCGATGTCGAGCGTGATCTGATCCTCGAGACGTTGAAACACTGTTTCGGCAATCGGACCCACGCCGCCAACATCCTCGGGATTTCGATCCGCACGTTGCGCAACAAGCTCAACGAATATGCCGCTGAAGGCACACCCGTGCCGCCGCCCGGCGGCAGCGATTTGCGTGGTGCAGCGTGATCTCGCGCTGACGAAAATTTGCGCACTCCTAAATCCACAGCAGCGCGATCATCGCCTTGCTTTGCCGTGCGGTCCAATCATAAATTGACCTCGGGACAATCGAGGGAGACGGACATTGCGCAACGTATTGTTGGCGGCCTTGGCGATTACGTTCGTGACCGCCACGTTGGTCGAAACCGCCGATGCGAAAAGCAGGGCTTCTTGCACGCGGATCGTCAAGGGCAAGGACAAGTACCTGACCCCCGGCGGACGCTGCGGTGAGGAGTGCCGGGCTGCGATCGATCTGTGCGTGCACGGCAAGAAATTCTGACGGCCACAATCGTTATCTTCACGCCAATGCAGGACCGCCCGATCGTTGGACGGTTCGCGCGTCGCGGGATTCCGCGCGCGAAGCAGGCTGGCGGCTTTTCACGTCTTTTACAAAAGTAAATTCCGCGGTCCGGCGGACCGCGATTTACGTTAACACGCTCAAATTCATCCGTTCGGATTGCCGCGGCAACGCCGCAGGATACAGTGATTGCGTTCGTACTCTTGATTGACGCAAATGTTGAAAATTTCATCTCGGCATTGCCTGATTGCTCTGGCGCTCAGTCTTGAGATCGCCGGCAGTTATGTCATCTACGATCGCTTCGCTTCGCGAGCGACCCCTGATGTGACATCTCAAATCCGCACTATCGAAGACATCGCGCCCGAAAAATTTGCCGATTTCAAACGCCGCGTCCTCGGTCCGAAGGTGCACAGCATCTGCATGAGCGAGCTTGAAAATCGGCTGGGGACGAACGGAGAAGTGATCCAATATGCGAGCAGCTTTTGTAATTGCTATGTCGATCAGGTCACCGAAGCCGTGACCAAAAGCGACATGACTTACCTGGAGCAGTTCAAGGAGCCGTCGCCCGACCTGGAAGCGCGCATGCAAGAGGTCAGGCAATCGGCGCGTCGCCACTGCACCTGACAATCCCGCAATTTCAGTTTATTCCAACCCGAGTGACCGCCATCTACAAGATCTGCACCGCCGCCGAATGGCGCGCGGCCGAACGCGCCGGCATTTACGCCGGTTCGGCGGTCGACTGCCGCGACGGCTTCATCCATTTCTCGTCCGCCCAGCAGGCGCCTGAAACCGCCGCCAGGCACTTCGCCGGTCAACGCGACCTCGTGCTGGTGGCCGTGGATCCCGCGGTCCTTGGCAACCGCCTGAAATGGGAGCCCTCGCGCGGCGGCGCCCTGTTCCCTCACCTCTACGGCTCCCTCACGCTCGATGCCGTCCTGCGCGTCGACCCGCTCCCGCTCGATCGCGCCGGACGCCACGTTTTCCCCGATCCGCCCAGGCAAACCGCGCCGAATTAACCCCCTGCTAACCACAAATGCGGCAAAATTTGCCCATCGGCAGGCGCAAGCGATTGCACCCACGCCAGCCGGTCGGTGGTTGCATTTGCGTTCATCGATTTCACTTCAGCGACAGGGAAACTGCGCGATCCAATGTCCGACGTGACCGCCGCAGCCGGCGCAGCTACCGCCGCCCCCCTGCGCATCGCCGGCCTGACGCGTTTGAAGCTGGCCGATATCGGCGCGCTGCTCAGGCGCGGCGACATCGCGCTCGCCATCGGCGTTCTCACGATTCTCGTCGTCCTGATTCTGCCGCTGCCGCCGCTGCTGCTCGACCTTTCGCTTGCGATCTCGATCACGCTCTCCGTGCTGATCCTGATGACGGCGCTGTTCATCCATACCCCGCTCGAGTTCTCCGCCTTCCCGACCGTGCTGCTGATCGCGACCATGCTGCGCCTTGCGCTCAACCTCGCGTCCACGCGCCTGATCCTCGCGCACGGCCACGAAGGCACCGATGCCGCCGGCCACGTCATCGAAGCCTTCGGCAACTTCGTCATGAGCGGCAATTTCGTCATCGGCATCATCGTGTTCACGATCCTCATCATCGTGAACTTCGTCGTGATCACCAAAGGTTCCGGCCGCATTGCCGAAGTCGCAGCGCGTTTCCACCTCGATGCCATGCCCGGAAAACAGATGGCGATCGACGCCGATCTCTCCGCCGGGCTGATCAATGAGACCGAGGCAAAGAAGCGCCGCAAGATACTGGAGGACGAAAGCGGCTTCTTCGGCGCCATGGACGGCGCCTCGAAATTCGTGCGCGGCGACGCCATTGCCGGTCTGCTCGTCGTCTTCATCAACGTCATCGGCGGCATGGTCATCGGCATCGCGCAGCAGGGCCTCACGTTTGCCGATGCGGCGCGCACCTACACGCTGCTCACCGTCGGCGACGGCCTTGTCACCCAAATCCCCGCGCTGATCGTTTCGACCGCCGCCGGCCTGCTGGTGTCCAAGGCCGGCGTAGTCGGCGCTGCCGACAAAGCCTTGCTGGCTCAGCTCTCCGGCTATCCCAAGGCGCTTGGCATGTCCGGCGCGGTCATGATGGTCATGTCGCTTCTGCCGGGCATTCCGATGCTGCCGTTTCTGCTGCTGGGCGGCGGCGCGACCACGCTCGCCTATGTCATCGACAAGCGCCAGAAGGCCCTGGCCGCGACCGAAGTGAAGAAAGCCGATGCCGCCAAGGCCGCACCCGTCGAGGAGCCGATCAGCGCCGCGCTGAAGATCGACGAGCTCAAGATCGAGCTCGGCTATGCGCTCCTGCCCCTGGTCGGTTCCGCCAATGGCAACGATCGTCTCACCGAACAGATCAAGGCGCTGCGCCGTTCGCTGGCGATCGAAATGGGCTTCGTGATGCCGTCCGTGCGCATTCTCGACAACGTCCAGCTCGAGGCGAACACCTACCTCATCAAGATCAAGGAGGTGGAAGCCGGCACCGGCCGCATCTGGCCGAACCAGTACATGGTGATGGACCCAGCCGGCGGGCAGGTGAATCTGCCCGGCCTGCACGTGACCGAGCCGACCTTCGGGCTCCCCGCCACCTGGATCGATGCCGCGCAGAAGGAAGAGGCCGCGCTCAAGGGCTATACCGTGGTCGACGCCGCGACCGTGCTCTCGACCCATTTGACCGAGCTGCTCAAGGCCAACATGGCGGAGATTCTCTCCTACGCCGAGGTGCACAAGCTGCTGAAGGAAATGCCGAAAGAGCAGGCCGAATTGTTGAAAGACATTTCGCCCACGCACATCAGCACGTCCGGCATTCAACGCGTATTGCAGACACTGTTGGCCGAGCGCATCTCGATCCGCGATCTCGCGACCATCCTCGAAGGCATCGCCGACGCGGTTTCCTTCACCCGCAACCCCACCATGATCGCCGAGCACGTGCGCGTGCGGTTGGCGCGGCAGATTTGCGCGCAGCACACGAATTCGGCCGGCTACCTGCCGCTGATATCGCTCTCCGCCAAGTGGGAGCAGAATTTCGCCGAATCCATTGTCGGCCAGGGTGAAGAAAAGAGCCTCGCCATGCAGCCCTCGCGCCTGACGGAATTCATCAACCTCGTGCGTGAGCGCTTCGAAGAAGCCGCCCGCGAGGGCGAGGCCCCCGTGCTGGTGACCTCCCCCGCCGTTCGGCCTTTCGTGCGCGGCATCGTCGAACGCTTCCGCGCGCAGACCTCCGTGCTCTCGCAATCGGAAATCCACCCGCGCGCGCGACTCAAAACCGTCGGCAGCATCTAGCGTGGAGCATGACCCCGAAAAGCGGGGGAACCCGAGATAAGACCGCGCTTCGCCCGTTCACCATACGCGCGCGTACGGTCGACAATTCAGTAAATCGGAGGCCCGATCGTTAGACTTCGTGAACCTTTTGGGCGGCATATTCCGCGGCGTTGAGTTTGTACCTGTTCCGAGTGTTCACGCTATGACGAACTACACGCTACCGCGGGCGGACCGCGGGACCCATCTCAAAATCATCGCAATCTCTTTGATCGCAGGGTTTCTCGTCGTCAGCGTCGGCTTTGCCGCGCGCGGGCCGGTCAGCAACGATTTGGCGCATTCCGACAACGGAATTGCGCTCAAGGCCAGCCAGCCGACGAGCTGGAGTAGCCGCGAGACTGCGACCGTCCGTTAAGCCCCTGTTTACCGTATTGTCGCCGCCAGGCGCTACCGGCGTTTATATCGCCGCACTGTTGCGCGCGCGCATCACGCCGACCGCATCGAGCTCGGCCTGCTCATGGGCGCTCTCGGCAGCGCGTTCGCGCGCCTGATCGCGTTCGTCAAGCAACTCGACTTTCTTGAGTTCCTCGAACGCCTCGCCGAGCGCCGCCTTGGCGTCGTCGAGCTGGCCTTTGAGCTCGCCCGCAGAGCGCTTGAGATTTTCGCGCCGCGTAATCGCAGCCTTGGCGTAAGTCGGATAGGCAAAATGCGCCGGATCGTGAATGCCGGCCCGCTCTTGCTCAGCCTTGATTTCGCGCTCGAGATCGGTGGCCATGCGCTCGAACTCGGCGATCATGGCTTCGATCTGCGCGACTTTGCGGCGCTTCTCGTCGACCTGAAACTTCTTCAGACGAATGAGCGTTTCGCGTGACTTCATTGACTCTTACTCCCCAGAAGCCGCCGGAAACTGGCCTCGTTTGAACGACCGGCCAGACGCGCTGACGCAAATTTCCGCAGCGACGATCTGGGGATTATGGCGCGATACCGTTAGTTTTCGGTTTCCGCCCGCGGTTCTTTTGCCAGGATCTGCTCAAGCCGGCGGTAGCCCTCCGCCATACTGGTTGATTCTTCCTTACTTTGAGCGAGGAACGCTTCCAGCGGTCCATGCAGGCGGATCGCCTCATCCACCTCCGCGCTGGCACCGGGCCGATAGGCGCCGAGTCGGATCAGTTCCTCCATGTCGGAGTAGGTCGCCATCACCTGCCGCGCGCGCGCCAGCACCGGCAGGTAGGCCGGATCAGCGGCCCGCGGCATGGCGCGCGAGACCGATTTGAGCACATTGATCGCCGGATAGCGGCCGCGTTCGGCGATCGACCGCTCCATCACGATATGGCCGTCGAGAATGGCCCGCACCGCGTCGGATATCGGCTCGTTGTGATCGTCCCCCTCCACCAGCACGCTGAACAGGCCCGTGATCGTACCCTTGCCGGTTCCGGTTCCGGCCCGCTCCAGGAGCCGCGGCAGTTCGGAAAAGACCGTCGGCGTGAAGCCCTTGGCGGTGGGCGGCTCCCCGGTGGAAAGCCCGATTTCGCGCTGCGCCACCGCAAAACGCGTGATCGAGTCCATCAGCAGCAGCACATCTTTGCCCTCGTCGCGAAAATATTCGGCGATCGCGAGCGTCAGATAGGCTGCCTGCCGTCGCATCAGGGCCGGCTCATCGGAGGTCGCGACCACCACCACCGAACGGGCAAGGCCTGCGGCGCCGAGGTCGTCCTGCAGGAACTCCTGGACCTCGCGGCCGCGCTCGCCGATCAGCCCGACCACGGCGACATCCGCGCCCACATTGCGCGCCAGCATGCCGAGCAGCACCGATTTGCCGACGCCCGAGCCTGAGAAAATGCCCATGCGCTGTCCGCGGCAACACGTGACGAACGTATTGAGCGCGCGCACACCGAGATCGAGCGGTTTACCGATGCGCGCCCGCGCATGCGCGGGCGGTGGCGCATTCCGGAAAGGATAGGAAACGGGGCCAAGCGGCAGCGATCCCTTCTCATCGATCGGCTGGCCCATGGCGTCGACCACCCGGCCGAGCCAGCCTCGCGATGGCCTCACCGCCGCCGCCGAGGACACCACGGCCCGGCATCCGCGCCGCACCCCATCGAGCGCCGCAAACGGCATCAGCAATGCGTTGCGGCCCGTGAAACCGACGACCTCGCAGGCAATGGGCTGCGCCGGCGTCTCGATCAGCACCCGCGCGCCGACCGACATGGCATCGATCGGACCCGCAACCTCAACCATGAGACCGCGCACGCCGACCACGCGGCCGTAGATCTCCACGCCGCCGAGTTCGTTGATCTGCTCGGCCAGCGCCTTCATCGGCGATCTCCTAACAGCCGAGCCCCAGCTTTAACCCTGTATTTACCCGCGTCGTTAATCATTGCGTCACCGTCATTGGGATTGCGGCACGTGCCGCCGGTCAGGACGGAGGGCGAGTCCAGCGAGTCGGTTGCGATGGACTCTTAAAGTGTAACATGAGCGCCGCCGTGTCAAAAAAATCACTCCCGGGCAATATCTTACGTCGATTCGGGGAAATCTGCCTACCGGATACTTGCATCCTGGAATCATGTTTTGTTAACCATCCCGGGTTAGCGTCTCGAATCGGTTTGTCCCAAGGCGTTTTCACTAGCCGCCTCTGCGGCATTGCAACATTCGGCCCGCAGCGGCGAAGAAGGGGATTGGCATGCGCGTCTTGCTAATCGAGGACGACGGCGCCACAGCACAGTCGATCGAACTGATGCTCAAATCCGAGAGCTTCAACGTCTACACGACGGATCTCGGCGAGGAGGGCGTCGATCTCGGCAAACTCTACGACTACGACATCATCCTGCTGGACCTGAATCTGCCGGACATGTCCGGGTTCGAGGTGCTCCGCTCACTCCGCGTCTCCAAGGTCAAGACGCCGATCCTGATCCTGTCCGGCCTCGCCGGCATCGAGGACAAGGTCAAGGGTCTCGGCTTCGGCGCCGACGACTACATGACCAAGCCCTTCCACAAGGATGAGTTGATCGCCCGCATCCACGCCATCGTGCGCCGTTCCAAGGGCCATGCCCAATCGGTCATCAACACCGGCGATCTCACGGTCAATCTCGACCAGAAGACCGTCGAAGTGGCGGGCTCGCGCGTGCACCTGACCGGCAAGGAATATCAGATGCTGGAGCTGCTCTCGCTCCGCAAAGGCACCACGCTCACCAAGGAGATGTTCCTCAACCATCTCTATGGCGGCATGGACGAGCCCGAGCTGAAGATCATCGACGTGTTCATCTGCAAGCTGCGCAAGAAGCTTGCGAACGCCTCCAACGGCAAGAACTACATCGAAACCGTCTGGGGCCGCGGCTATGTGCTGCGCGAGCCTTCCGACGACGAGGCGCGAATTCCAGCATGATGCGGCGGACCTGAGGCCTTTCTGACGGTCCAAATGAAAACCCCGCCTTACGGCGGGGTTTTGCTTGAGTCGGGCGCCTCTTCGAAGGCGAAATCAGCGCAAGCCACCCGCCACGGCCGCGCGCGAAGCCGCAAAATCAATGACGTTACCCGGTGGCTTCGCGAGCGTCCGGTGGGGAGCATAAAGCCCGCGCTTGTCGGCGACCGGTTTGAACGAATTGGTCAATCCGACCACCGTCTCCGCCGCGCCGAGTGAAAGATAGCCGTCGGGCGCGATGATTTGCGCGATTCGATCGAGCACGTCGATCTTGGTCTGGTTGTCGAAATAGATCAGCACGTTGCGGCAGAACACGGCGTCGAATTTGCCGAGCGGCGAAAGATCCTGCAACAGATTGTGCTTCTTGAACTGCACCATGCTGCGCAATTCCGGCCTGACCTGCCATAGTTCGCCGACTTGCGTGAAATATTTGACCAGCATCAGGATGGGTAGCCCGCGCTGCACTTCGAATTGGCTGTAGATTCCGCTCTTGGCCTTTTCCAGCGCTTCGCTCGAAATATCGGTGGCGACGAGTTCCACCTGCCAACCCGCGAGCATCCTGCCCATTTCCTTCAAGCAAATGGCCAGCGTGTAAGGCTCCTGCCCAGTTGCGGCCGCCGCGCACCAGATCCGGATTTTGCGCTCGCGCGCCCGCGCTGCCATCAGTCTCGCCATGATGGTTTCGCGGAAATGATCGAATGGAATCCTGTCGCGAAAGAAAAATGTCTCGTTGGTCGTCATCGCCTCGACGACTTCGACGGTCAGCGTCTCGGCGTCGCCGTTCTTCAGTTTGGTGACGAGCGTTGCAAGGTCGCTGAACCCGGCCTTGCGCGCGACCGGCAACAGCCGACTCTCGATCAGGTAATGCTTGTCGGCCCCCAGCACGAGACCCGAGCGCGCCTTCAGCAGATTGCGCAAAAAATCATAATCCACGGGGGTCATGGCCGCCCCCCTTGCAGCAATTGCACGGCGGTGGGCGCCATCTGGTCGAGCGCCAGGACAGCCGAGCACAGGCCGGCCTCCGCTACGGCTCCGGGCATTCCCCAGATCACGCTGGTTGCCTCGTCCTGCGCGATCACGCTGCCGCCGGACGCCACGATATCGGCCGCGCCGCGAGCGCCGTCCCTCCCCATACCGGTCAGGACGAGCGCCAGATTCCAGGAACCCCACACTTCGGCTGCCGACGCGAACAGCGGATCGACCGCCGGCTTGCAGAAATTGATCGGCGGCCCGTCGTCGAGCACGACCACGGCCGAACCCGAGCGCCGCGCGACCCGCATGTGCCGGCCACCGGGCGCGAGATAGATCGTACCGGTCAGCACAGGCTCGCCGTTCACGGCCTCGTGCACGGGCCGACCGCAGCTGCGCGACAGGTGCTCGGCGAGAATGATTGTGAACGTCGGCGGCATATGCTGCGTGATCAAGATCGGCACGTTTTCCGCCACTCCGTTCAGCTTTGGCAGAATTTCCATGAGCGCCTGAGGTCCGCCGGTCGAAGCGCCGATCAACAGCACCCGCGGTGTCACGGCGGGGAACGGTCGGAGCATGATTTGCGTCTGCGATCCGCCGTTCGACGTGATCCGCGTCTTGTTGTGCTTTGGCGCGTTATTGGCGGTCATCACGCGCGATGCCGGCGTCGCCTCGTTCGGTGTCGGCACGGCATGCGCGTGCGCAGTGCGCCGGCTGCCCAGGGCACGAATCTTTTCGATCAGATCGCGCTGGAAATTCGCCGAGGTCATGATGCCGCCCTCGTTTTCAGGTTTCGGGATATAGTCGAGGGCACCGAGTGAAAGCGCCTTTAGGCTTATCTCCGCGTTATGACGCGTGAGCGACGAAGCCATGATTACGACGAGATCGCGTTTCTTTTCGAGCAATATCGGCAGCGTCGAAATGCCGTCGAGCTCCGGCATGTCGATATCGAGGACGACAACATCGGGATTCACGCGATCGAATTCATTGACCGCTTCGCGGCCGTTGCGGAGAACCGCAGCTATTTCAAGATCCGGCGTCTCCGTCACCCAGCGCGCGACCAGGCTCCGCACGACGATCGCGTCGTCCACCACCATGACCCGAATCGGAGCCGGCGTGGAACCACGCGCAACAGACAAAGCCGGTGAAACGTTCATCACGACGCGATACCAAATGAGCGCGGTGGAACAAGAAAACCGCCGGGTTCAGATCAGCCCGACTTCCTGGAATTTCGCCTCGACGATCTCCTTGTCGAACGGCTTCATGATGTATTCGTTGGCGCCGGCATGAAGGGCACGCGCGATGTGAGCCACGTCGTTTTCCGTGGTGCAGAACACGACCTTCGGACGGTCGCCGCCGGGCAAACGGCGCAACGCCTTCAGGAACTCGTAGCCGTCCATCTTCGGCATGTTCCAATCGAGCAGCACGCCATCCGGCAGCTCGCGCTGACACGCGCCGAGCGCCTGTTCGCCGTCCTCGGCCTCGATAATCTGGAAATCCAACCCTTCGAGAATTCGCCGCGCCACTTTGCGAATGACGCTCGAATCATCAACCACCAAACACGTTTTCATAACGACCTCACTTCCGTTCCGCGTAAAAACTGCCTCACGCGGCGAGGCTCTCCGGGGACATATCGAAAATGCGATCGACGTCCAGCACCACGAGAAGCTGACCGTCCAGCCGATACACACCCGCTGTGACTTCTGCGAGCCGCGCATCGATGTTGGCGGGTTTTGCCTCGCAAAGATCCTTCGCGAGCTTCATCACCTCACCCACTGCATCGACCAACAAACCGTAGGACTCGCCCTTGAGCTCGATGCCGACCGCGATCGCCGGAACTTTGTCTTGCCGCGCCGGCAGACCGAGCCGGCAGCGCATATCGATGGCCGTGACGATGCGGCCGCGCAGATTGAGTACGCCCGCGATCTGCGGAGGCGCCAACGGTACCCGCGTCAAACGATCCGGCACGAACACGTCTTGCACGCGCGAAATCGGCAGACCGAACAGCTGATCGTCAAGCGTCACGGTGACGTATTCCACATAACCCGCATCAGAATTGTTTTTGCTCGTTGCCATGGCGATCCTCTACGCTGCTTGATGCAGGTCGGTGGCCTGCTCCTTGAGCGCAGCAACAAGACTCTGGCGATCAAACTTGGCGACGAAATCGTGGAACCCGACCTGCCTTCCGCGCTCGATGGCCTCCGGCGAGCCATAAGCCGACAAGGCAATGATCGGCATCTCGGCCCAGCGCGGTTCCTTGCGCACGGCTTCGGCGAGTGAAAACCCATCCATGCCCGGCATGTCGAGGTCGGTGACCAGGACGTCGAACCGCCGGCCGCTGCGCATCAGCGCCAGCGCTTCCTGGCCGCTGGAGACCGCCGTAACCGCATAACCAGAGGCCCTCAGCACCGGCGTCAGCATGTTGCGGAAGAACGCTGAGTCATCGACAAACAGCAGCGATTGCGACGCGCTGGAGATTTTTTTCTCCTTGCGTCGGAACCAGTCCTCGAAGGCAAGCGGCAAATAATGACCGATGTCGATGATTTCCGTCGCCTGGCCGCGCACCACGGCTGAGCCGACAACGCCCGGACGTTCACTCGCAATTTCGATATTGAGCCGGTCGTCGACGATATCCACGATCTCGTCGACGACGAGCCCCATCGAATGGATCGAATCGGAGAACACCAGGAGCGGCTGCGTTGTCTGGCCGGGCTTGACTTGAACCTCATCGTTGACGCGCACGAGCGGCATCAGATGACCGCGGTATTGCACCATATAGCGTCCATTCGAGATCTCGATCTTGCTGCAATCGATCTCCTCGAGCCTGGTGACAAGCGACAACGGCACGGCCTTGAGTTCCTGCGAGCCGGCACGGAACATGAGCAACGACGTGAGGTTGCCGGTTTCCCCGGCAGCCGTTGCGGCCGCCTGATCGTCATGGCGCATCGCCTCGGTCGCCGCCATGGCGGCACCGATCGCCTGTGCCGCGCCATTCGGATCGATGATCATGATCACCGAGCCGTCACCCAGGATCGTATTGCCCGAGAACATGCCGATGTGGCGCAGCTTCGTGGCCATCGGCTTGACCACGATTTCCTCGGTATGGAACACGCAGTCGACGATGATGCCGAACGTCTGGGGTCCGACCTGAGTGACGACAATAAATCCCTTATCCGGCACGGACTGGCCGTCGTCGATTTTGAGCAGCGACTTCAGACTGACCAGCGGCAGCAGCTTGTTGCGCAGCCGCAGCACGGCGGCATCCTTGATGCGCTCGATGCGGTGTTCCGATTTCGCGTGCACCCGCACCAACTCCTCGACGGCGATCTGCGGGATTGCAAAACGCTGATCGCCGACTTGCACGATGAGCGCCGAGATGATTGCGAGCGTGAGCGGAATCTTGATCGTGAAGCTCGACCCCTCGCCATAGACGGACTTCACGTCGATACTGCCGCCGATCTGATCGATGTTGGTGCGCACGACATCCATGCCGACGCCGCGGCCGGATACGCTTGTCACCTTGTCGGCGGTGGAAAATCCGGGCGCGAAGATGAACTCGTGGATCCGCGACTCCGACAATTTTTCGGTTTCGGCCTCGGTGACCAAACCGGCCGCGACCGCCTTCGCCTTGATCTTCGCCGTATGGAGCCCTCGGCCATTGTCGGCAATGGCGATGACGATGTGCCCGCCCTCATGGTAGGCCGTGAGCCGGATCGTACCTTTGGCTGGCTTGCCGGCGGCGATGCGTTCGGTTGGCGACTCCAAGCCATGGTCTGCGGAATTGCGCACCATATGCGAGAGCGGATCCTTGATTCGCTCCAGCACCTGGCGATCGAGTTCCGTATCGGCGCCGTGCATTTCAAGCTCGATTTCCTTGCCGAGATCGGTGGCCAGATCGCGCACGATACGCGGCAGCTTCTGCCAAGCGTTGCCGATCGGCTGCATACGCGTCTTCATCACGCCCTCCTGCAGCTCAGCCGTGACGCTGGACAGCCGCTGCAGCGGCACCTTGAATTCCGAATCCTCCTGTCGGCGCACCAGGTCGAGCAGCTGATTGCGCGTCAGCACCAGCTCCGACACCATGGTCATCAGATTTTCGAGCGTATCGATATTGACGCGGATTGAGTGATTGGCGACGTTGCCCTTGCCGTCGTTCTTGTCGTCGTTATCCTTTTCGTGCGGCATCTGATCCGGCGCGGGCTTCGAAGGCGCGATGGGCTTGACCGGAGCCGGGCCGGGTGCCGCGCGAAACGCGCGCTCGAGTTCATCAAGCGAGACTTCACCGGGTCGCAGCGGCCGCTCAAGCACCTGGGACACCAACGTTCCGACGGCTTTGCTCGGTATCGCCGAAGGCGGACTATTCTTGACGGTGCCTTGCACCGCCATCGACTCAAGTTTGCCGATCAGATCGTCGTCGGTTCCGTTCGGCTCGCGTTCATGCTGCTCAAGTTCGGCAAGCAGCTCCTTCACACGATCGATCGTGAACAGCACGAGCGTGACCGCTTCTTCGGTCACCGGCATGCCATCGCGGAATTTTCCCATCAGGGTTTCGGCGGCGTGCGCCAGCGCGGCTAACCGCGGCAGGCCGAGGAAGCCGCAAGTCCCCTTGATCGTGTGGACGAGGCGGAAAATGTTGTCGAGAATTTTGGCGTTGTTGGGTTCCTGCTCGAAACGCACCAGCTCGACATCGACGGTGTCGAGGCTCTCGTTCGTTTCGGTGAGGAATTCCTGCAGCAAATCATCCATGACAACGCCTTCGTCGACAGGCGCCGACCGACGAACCGGCCCCTATCGGGAGGGCCAGTGTGTTGGAAAAGGCTTTAAGTTTGGTTGCGCGCACGCTGCGCAGCGTGCGTCATTAATGCTTTGTTAAGAACTTCGGCGGGGCTGCGAAACCGTTATTTTGCGCTGACGACGATCGCTTCCCCTTCGTTCGCGAAGGCCAGGGAAAGTCCGCAGTTTCTGGCCAGCATGCCGGCGTAGAACGGCTGGATGGCATGCGCGTCGACGGCATGCCCATTCGGCGCACCCGTGATCAGCGCCGGCATCGCCTGAGGCACCCGCGCATTGAGGCCGTTGGCCGAGATTTTAAACCCCATGGCCTCGCCTTCGCCTACCGGAACGACCGTCAGCGATCCGCCGCGCGGAATGGCATGTCCCGCGATCAGCAACATGTTGAGCAACAATTTGACCCTGTTCTTGGGCAGCAGCGCCCGCGGCAGCTTCCAGTCTATTTTGGTTTTTTCGTCCTCCAGCATGCCCCGCGCGACCTTTTCGGCGTCGCCGGTATCGATCTGTGCGCCGGCCGAGCCAGCCGCACCAAAAGCGATTCGGCAGAATTGCAGCTTTGCCGAGGCCGTCCGCGCGCTTTTTTTGATCAGATCCAGCGCAAAGGTCTTGGTCTCCTCGTCGTTTTCATCTTCCATGACCTCAAGACCATTCATGATTGCGCCGACCGGGCTGATCAGGTCGTGGCAAACACGCGAGCACAAGAGGGCGGCTAGGTCGAGAGGTTCGAGAACGATCGGTTCGGACATGGATCCAGTCTCCGCAAGGCTAGTCGGGTACGACACCAAAGACGCACGGGACACGCATCAGAGGCTGCTGGCGAATCGGGCGTCGAGAGCGAGACGGTGGTGTGATACACCCCAGCCGCTACAGGTCAAGGCACTGGAAGCGAGGTTTCAGGGGTGATCGAGGATAGTCATCCAGCAACCGAGACTCTGCTCGACGGGCTCTGCCGGATCGCGGTACGCGCTGCCGCGGCTATCCGAGCCATCGCGCCTGCGGCCCTGAAGGTGCGCGCAAAAGACGATCGGTCTCCGGTCACCGCCGCCGACGAGACTTCCGAAAGCGTCATCCTCGAAGGGCTGGTCGAATTGCTGCCCGGCGTGCCGGTGGTGTCCGAAGAGGCCGCCGGGCACGCGGCGCCGCGCGCGCTCGCCCGCCAATTCGTCCTGGTCGACCCGCTCGACGGCACCCGCGAACTGCTCGCCGGACGCGACGAATACACCGTGAATATCGCGCTCGTGGACAATGCCCAGCCGGTCATCGGCGTCGTTGCCGCGCCGGCGCTGGGCCTGCTGTGGCGGGGGATCATCGGCGTGCGCGCCGAGCGCCTCATGTTTGCTTCCGATGGACTTTCGCCGAATTCGGGCAAGCCCGAAACCATCAGGACCCGCGCATGGCCCGACCACGGCGCCGTCGCCATCGTCAGCCGATCGCACCTTGATCCGGCGACCGATGCCTATCTTGCGCAGGTGCGGCCCGCAAAGAGAATCGCCTGCGGATCGGCGTTGAAATTCTGCCGGCTGGCGGAAGGAGTGGCCGATCTCTATCCGCGGTTGGCGCCCACTTCCGAATGGGATATCGCGGCAGGCCACGCCTTGCTGGTCGCGGCCGGCGGTGCCGTGACGAGACCCGATGGCACGCCTTTGCGATACGGGCAGACCGACTTCCGCATCCCGGCCTTCATCGCTTGGGGCGATCACGCGGCCGTCGGGAAATTCTGACTATGGCGCCAGTTTGCGCACCACCTCTGGCCATTGCGATTGCGCGCTCGTGATGACCTCCGCGGACCGGGCTTCGAATGCGTTCCGTGTCTCGGGACTGCGAAACAAATAGAGCCGCTCACCGACAATCAGCCACACCTCAGGATTCCCCGCGACCGCAACGCCGCGCGCGACGCCCGTCGGGTCATAACCGCCGAACACGGGCATATACACATCCGGGCTTGCGACGAACGCCCCGCGATTGCCTTCGTTGATGAACCGCCAGGTCGCCCCGGCATGGTTGGTTTCAAACTCGCCGCTGCCCAGCATCGCCTTGCCGTTGGTGAAATAGGCAACCGGGTCAAACCCGCTGATCGCAAGCCCGGTGTGATAATCGGTGACAATGCGCTCGGTGGTGGCCGCACGCAGCTGCACGACGCTGATCCAGGCGCAGATCGACAGGCCGGCCATAGCCCCGACGAGGCTTGCCAGGATCTTGGCCGGATCGACCGGCGGCTTCCGTTTCTGCTGCATTGCCATCATATTGCCCGTGTGTGCCGGTATGATTCGTTTATTCGCTGGCAACGCTAAAGCTGTCGCGTGAGCAACGGGTTAATCAGGCTGTTGGCCCAATTGGAGCATTTCATGCGCGCCGCAATTCGTTTCGCCCTGCTCACCCTATTACTGGCCGGTTTCAGCACCCTCAAAGCGACAGCGCAGCAACCGCAATCGGACCCGCCGCCGCCGAACGAGACTCGGTACTCGTCGAACGAACTGATCGACTCCGGCCACCGTTTCTTCGGGTCGGTCTCAAAAGGGCTCGCACAAATCATCGAGCGAGCCGTAAGCCAATGGGGCACACCCAATGGCTACATTCTTGGCGAGGAAGGCGGTGGTGCGATATTTGCGGGCCTGCGCTACGGCGAGGGCACGCTGTACACGAAGAACGCAGGCGACCTGCGGGTTTATTGGCAGGGCCCGTCGATCGGCTTTGACGTCGGCGGCGAGGGCGCGCGCACCATGATGCTGGTCTATAATTTGCCCGCGACCGACGCGATCTACGAGCGCTTCGGCGGAATCGATGGCTCGGCGTATTTTATTGGTGGCTTTGGCATGACGGCGCTGACCGCCAACCATATCGTGGTCGTACCGATCCGCTCAGGCGTCGGACTGCGGCTCGGCGCCAACGTCGGGTATTTGAAATTCACCCCGAAGAGCACTTGGAATCCGCTCTGAGCCGCGAAAAACGGCCATAATCGATCCGTAATCGAATGCAATTGCTCCAATGCCCCCGAAAAGGGCACGGGAACCTCAAAATCGTGGTAAATATTTAGTTAATTCGGCAATTTGGCAGTCGTCGCCGCTCCGTGGCATGGTGGGGTCCGAATGCCGGGTCTGGGAGTTGGTCGTACATGGTCGAACAGATCATGATCTTTGGCATCGGGTTCCTGGCGGCGAGCCTGTGCGGGCTCCTGCTGGTCCCGCTTATTCACAATCGCGCCGTCCGTCTCACCAAGAAGCGTCTGGAAGCGGCTGCGCCGCTTTCGATCGCCGAACTTCAGGCGGACAAGGACCAGCTGCGCGCTGAATTCGCCATGTCCACCCGCCGGCTCGAACTGTTGGTCGAGCAGCTGAAAGCCGAAAGCGCGGGCCAGCTGGCCGAGCTCGGCAAGAAGACCGACGCGATCAATCTCTTCAAGATCGAGCTCGACGAAAAGACCAAGCAGATCGATCTGCTCCAGGCCAGCAACGCCAAGCTGCAGGATCGCGCCAACGCGGTCTCGATCGAACTCTCGGCCAAGGACATCCTGCTGCAGGAGACCGAGCGGATGCTCGCCAGCAAGGAAGCCGAAATCGCGAAAATCACCGGCGATCTCAACGAGCGGGCGCTCTCGACCGACAGTCAACGCGTCGAGATCATCACGCTGCGCACCCAGGTCTTTGCATTCAAGGATCAGATCGACGATCTGCGCACCAAAATCGAATTCGCGCAAAAAGTCGAGGCCAGTCTGCGCAGCGAGCTGGCGACCGCAAAGCGCGACGAGAAGGGCGACGTCGGTTCCACCAAGGACCGCACGGAAAATGCACAGCTGCGCGAGAGCATCAACGAGATCGCAGCCGAAATCGCGCGGCTGACCCTGGCGCTCGAAGGTCCGCGTTCGCCGATCGAAACCATTCTGGCCAAGGCGGAAGGTGCCGTGGTCCACAACGTCGCGCACGGCGGGAACGGCGGCGGCAATGGCGGCGGGCCGATCGCCGCGCCAGCCCAACGCACGCTCGCCGATCGAATTCGCGCGCTGCAGTCGAGAGCGACGCGGCTCGCCTCGACGGGTTAATCCACGCGAAAACTTTCAACTCAAACGCATGCTCAAGGGCTTGATCTTGAGGCCGGCCGACAGATCGTCGAGTTGCTGGATGAGTTGCGCGGTGAGCGATAGGCCGTTTTTGCCGCGATCTGCCTTGCGCCGCCGCCGTTCTTCACCCGGATATCGGATCACATCGACGCCGGGTAACCGCGCCGAAGTCCGCAATTCCTGCAAGTGGCGGTCCATTTCGGCCGCGAATATTTTGGGCTGCTGAAATCGCGCCACATCGACTGCGATCATGAATTGCCCGGTGTTGCATTCTTCCGTGCCGGGCGCGGTGAAATCGATCACCTCCCGGCCGAACGCTGCGCCGTTCAGCACCCCCGCGAGCAAGCCGATCATCAGCGCTAGCCCGCTGCCCTTGTAGCCGCCGATCGGCAGCAGTACGCCTTCGGAGACTTTTTTCGCATCGGTGATTGGCCGGCCGGTCGTGCGATCTGCCACCCACCCTTCCGGCAGCGGCGTTCCGCTGATCGCATGGGTGCGGATGGTGCCGAATGAAGCCACCGAAGTGGCGATGTCGAGCACCACCGGCGCTTCCTTGCCGGCGGGGATCGCCACCGCGATCGGATTGGTGCCCATCAGCGGTTCGGCGCCGCCCCACGGCGCCATGTGATTGGCGCTCGACACCGCCGCATAAATTCCGACCATGTTGTGCGCGAGCGGGATCGAGGCGTAAACGCCGGCCGCGCCCGCATGGTTCGATCGCCGCGCGCCGACCCAGGCCACTCCAGCCTCGCGCGCGATTTCGACTGCCAAGTTGGCCGCACGCGTCATCACCAGATGGCCCATGCCGTTATCGCCGTCGATCAGCGCCGCCGCCGGGCTGCGCTGCAGCACCTTGATTTTCGCCTTGGGATTCACGCGACCGGATTTCAGATTGCCGACATACTGCGAAAGCCGGAATACGCCGTGCGCATCGGCGCCGACGAGATCGGCCTCGATCATGGCGTCGGCGACGATCGCGGCATCGGCGTCGGCAAGCCCGCCCGCCGTGAAAGCATCGCGCGCAAAGGCAATCAATATAGCCGCCGGAATGCGGCGCGACTCGGCCATGCGCGTTATGCCGCTTTGGCCCGCGTCTTGGCCGGGAAATATTTTTCCAGCCAATCGAAGATGACGCTGCGTACGCGCGTATTGCTCTCCGCGAACATGAAATGGTCGGTATCGGCAAAGAGATGCAAATCCGTCGGCATGCCCGCGCGCTTGAACATTTCAACCGATTGCTCGGTCGGCGTCACCGAATCGGTCGAACTATGCAGCAGCAGCAATGGCCGCGGCGCGATATGGCCCACCACGTCGTCGGCGCGAAAATCGTACATGCTCTGCGCCGTCTCGGCCGGAAACATCTCGATCGATCCCGCGGATAGATGCCCGCGCAGATGCGGCGGGATCGGCACGATGTCGTAGCGCGGGACCATCAGCGACTGGCCGGTCTTTTCGCGGTGGCGCTTGCCCTCCTCCAGCATCGCGGTGAATTTGGCCCAGGCCTCGGGCGTCGGATGCTGGCCGCGGAACTTGCGCGCGCCGTCGCCCCACCCGCCGGACGAAATGACTGCCGCAACCCGCTTGTCCACGCCGCCGGCATAGACGGCAACCGCGGCGCCAAAGCTCGAGCCGATCAGCCCGATGCGATCCGGCTCGACCTGCTTCTGATGCGCGAGAAAAGTCAGCGCATTGCACGCGTCGCTGACCTGATCCAGGCAGAGAATTCGTCCGCGCTCGCCTTCGCTTGCGCCGCAGCCGCGCATGTCGAAACGCAACGTGATGTAGCCGAGCTTCTCGAACATCGCGCAAGGTTCGAGCACGTTGTTTGAATTCATGTTGCTGCCGAAACCGTGCATGACGATGAACGCCGGACGTCGTTCGCCGGGCGCCAGCCCTTCCGGCACGCGCACCACGCCGGCGAGTTTGAGCCCATCGGAGGCGAACGTGACTTTATTCTCTGCCATAATTACGACTCCCGTCTCCCGCCGCGGCCCTTCGCCCCAGGCGTAATTACAAACGCAGGCAAAACGCGCGGCGATATTTGACTTAACTGCGGCCCCGATTCAACGGCTTAACCGCACACTTGCGCATAAGTCCGCCATGTCCGCTGTAAATTGTGGCAATCCAAAAGTCGCAATTGCCGCAGCGGCGAACCGGTTGCAATACCCTCCGAGAAGGGGCAAAATTCCTGGCGTGGAGGCCATCCCGGGACTGTTCGAGTAGCATGGGAGGTGGACGTGTTTAACTTCAACATGGCGATGCTTGAAAGCCATGAGTTCGTTGTCGGTGCTGTCGTCGCAGCGATCTTGTTGAGCGCCCTCTTCGCTTCAGCTTTGTTCCGCAACATCGGTCTGGCGCTCGCCGCCGGCGGTGTCGTGGTGCTCTACCTGCAGGGCGGCGTTGCAAACCTGCTCGCGATGTCGAATACGCTCGAGACGGAGTTCAAGGCTCTACCGGATTTCTCTCACGGCATGATCGCCGGCGTTGCCGTGATGATCGTGCTGTTCTTGAGCTTCAGACCGCGCGCCGCTTCTTGACCTCATTCACGCCGGCATGAGCACGGCGTCAAACGGGCCGGAATGGCTTCCGGCCCGCCCTGACTTTCAAACCCTGTGGCTTGGCTATTTCAGCGTCGACGTTGCGCGTCCAAACCGCACGATGCTGATGCTCTGGCGATTGGCGACCGTATCCGAGTTGCTCGCGGTCGGCTGATTGGAGTCGCGCAACCCGCGCAGCGCAAGCGACAGCGCACCCATGCGCCGGGCCAGCGCCAACGTTTCTGTCTGCCGAGGGTTGAGCGCGAGCGTCGCGATCTTGCCGACGATGGTGCGCTGGCCGTTTTTCTCTTCGATCGTCTGATCGATCGCAAGGACCTGCACGTCCGCCAGGATGGTTTCCGCGGTGACAAACTCTTCCTGACTGGCCTTCTCGATTCGCGTCAGGATGACATCGACGTGGTCATTGGGAAGGATGAATCCGCCCGCGCCGGCTTCCGGTGAGATCTCCATCGCGACGGCCCGCATGCCCGGCGGCAGCATGGCCGCCACAAACCCCGAGCCGCCGGCCTTGATCACCTTGGCTTCGCGGATCGGCTCCCCACTGGCAAAGGCGATCCGTGCGATGGAACCGGAAAATTCGTTGAGCGCGTCAGGCTTGCTCGGCTTTTGAATGAATTGCGGGCCGGCCGTCGCCGCAGGCCAGGTCTGCCAACCCATGTTCTGCGCGGTGAGCGTTTGCCCGATGCCGATGTCGTCTTTGGCGACCAGAATGTCGACCGTTTCGAGCTGCGCTTGCGGTTGCGGCGCAACAGCGGTGGGTGCCGGGGGCGATCCGGATTGGCTCGCCAGCAAGGCGGCGAGGCCGCCGGCGGCTAACGCAATGACAAGAACAACGATACGTGCGGGATTCATCGCAACAAACCTATGACTCGACAGCCGCTTTGACAGGCTTCCGGTCGAAGCTGACCATCAAAACCTCAACGCACGGTAAACAAATCGTTTGTATTGGAAATATCGCCGGAAAGGCTTGTTCCATCGGCGACGAACGTCTTCGGCGCCCGTCATCCGATCGGGCGCTCGTCCGCGATCACCTTGCCGTCGTTCGGCAGCGAGCCCGGCGCGACCAGCTTGACGGCACCGCGCAGTTTGGTCACCGCATGCAGCGTCGCGCCGACCGCCTCGGCCAGATCAGGCGCCGGCGCCGCGCATTCCGCCGACAACGTCATGGCGTCCTGCTCGCCCGCACGCGTCACCGTAAGCCGCACCCGGCCGAGGGACGGATGTCGTCGCGCCACTTCCGCGATCTCGCCCGGATGCACGAACATGCCCTTCACCTTGGTGGTCTGGTCGGCGCGCCCCATCCAGCCCTTGATGCGCATGTTCGTGCGCCCGCATGGCGACGCGCCCGCCATCACCGCCGAAAGATCGCCGGTCGCGAGCCGGATCATCGGATAATCGCGATTGAACGAGGTCACGACCACCTCTCCGACTTCGCCATCGGCGACCGCATCGCCGGTGCCGGGACGCACGATCTCCACCATGACGTGCTCGTTGATGATCATGCCTTCGCGCGCCTCGCTCTCGTAGGCGATGACGCCGAATTCCGCCGTTGCGTAGCATTGCAGCACCGCCACTCCGCGCCCCGCGAGTTCGTTTCGCAACGACGCCGGCAACGCCGCGCCGGACACCAACCCGCGCTTGATTGAAGAAGCGTCCTTGCCCGCTTTCGCCGCCGCATCCAACAGGATTTTCAGATAGTCCGGCGTGCCGAGGTAGCACGACGGTTTCAGATGCACGATCGCCTCGAGTTGCTGCTCGGTATTGCCGGGTCCGGCCGGGATGACGGCGCAACCGATCGCCTGCGCACCCGACTCCATGATGAAGCCACCGGGAGTCAGGTGGTACGCAAAAGTATTGAGCACGATGTCGCCCGCGCGGAATCCCGCCGCATAGAGCGCGCGCGCCGCCCCCCACCAGTCCCTGCCCTCTCCTTCCGGTTCGAAAATCGGCCCCGGCGAGAGCAGCAGCCGTTTAACACCGCCCGCCGCCGTCACATTGAACCCGCCGAACGGCGGATTGGCTTTCTGCAACGCCGCAAGCTCGGATTTGCGCAGGATCGGCAGCTTCACCAGCGCTGCGCGGCTGGTCACCGAGTTTGCATCGACCCCCGCGAACTGCTTCGACCATCCCGGCGCCGTCATTGCACGCGCGATCACCTCGGGAAGGCGCGCCAATTGCTCGCGTTCACGCGTCGTCGCCGACCGAGTTTCCAGGGAATCGAAGTGATCGTTGTGCACTACGTTTTCTCCATTTGTCGCGCCGCGCGTTTCTTGCCCGTTTGAAGCGACGCGCTTCGCCATCGTGACGTTGGCCGGTTCGCCCTGCTGCATCTGAACCGCCTGAACATCCCGAAGCGTGGATCCTGCGACAAAATGCACGGAGACGCACGCGTGGTCCACCGCAATTCGCGGGCTATGCCAGCCAGCGTTTGCGCCGCTTGTAGTGTTTCGCGTCGCGGAACGACTTGCGTTTGCCTTCGGCAATTCCGAGGTAGAATTCCTTCACATCCTCGTTCTCGGCGAGCGCGGACGCTTGGCCGTCCAACACCACGCGGCCGTTTTCAAGAATATAGCCGTAGCTCGCATATTTGAGCGCCATATTGGTGTTCTGTTCGGCGAGCAGGAATGAGACGCCCTCTTTTTCGTTTAGATTTTTCACGATCTCGAAGATTTCCTCGACGATCTGCGGCGCGAGCCCCATCGACGGCTCGTCCAGCAGGATCATCTTGGGTCGCGACATCAGCGCACGTCCAAGCGCGCACATCTGCTGCTCGCCGCCTGACGTATAGCCCGCCACTGCGCTGCGGCGTTCTTTCAACCGCGGGAAATAATCGTAGACCAGATTGAGGTCGCGCTTGATCGCGGCCGCGCCGTCGCGTCGCGTGAAGGCGCCCGTGAGGAGATTTTCCTCGATGGTGAGGTGCGCGAAGCATTGCCGGCCCTCCATCACCTGGATGCATCCCCGCCGCACCAGCTCGTTGGGCGAGAGCGAATGCACCTCCGCGCCGTCGAACACAATGGCGCCCTTGGTGACCTCGCCGCGTTCCGAATGCAGCAGGTTCGAGATCGCCTTGAGCGTCGTGGTCTTGCCGGCACCATTTGCGCCGAGCAGCGCGACTATGCCCCCCTTCGGCACGTCGAGCGATACGCCCTTGAGCACGAGGATGACGCGATCGTAGATCACCTCGATATTGTTGACCGAGAGGATGCGCTCGTTTTGCGAAGCCGGCGCGGCATCCGTCTGCACGGTGGCGGCCATCTGACCTCACTCCGACAAAATCGCCCTCATCCGCGGCAGGCGCGAGAAGCGCCGCGCCGTTGGATGAGGGCGCTGTCCGGCAAGTCCCTTACGACGACTTGTCGCAAGCCTCGGTACGCTTCGGCCAAGGTTGATTCTTGGTCACGTAGTCCTGCGCCGCGGCGTTGAGCAGGGGCAGCACTTTATCCTTCATGGGCGAGAGCCAATCCGAGACCTTCACCCATTTGGTGCCGTCCCATTGCTGCACATAGGCCGAATGATGGCCGTTATGGTCGTCGCAGGTCACTTCGACCGGCGCGGCAAAATCCGCAAGGCCCATTTCTTTCCAGCGTGCGGCCGTGATCTTCAGCGTCTCGAGGCCGCGGCGCATTTCGTCACCGGTAATGTTCTTCTTGCCGGTGATGCGCTGGGCATTGCGTATGGCTTCCGCGATCACCGCGGCATTCATGATGCCGCGATTATAGAAGTTCTCGCCGACCTTATCTTTCGGCGTCTGGCTGTTGCCCTTCTCGATCACGAGTTTCACGATCTCTTGGATCGCCGGGTAGTTCGCGCCGACGCTGTTGAAATTCAGCGACAGATAACCCTTGCCGCCCGCACCTGCCGGACGCGCATCATCCTCGCTGCCCGACCACCAGATGCCGATGAAGTGATCCATCGGATAATTGGTTTTCGCGGCCTCCTGGACTGCGGTCGGATTCATCGCGCCCCAGCCCCACATGATCATGTAGTCGGGCTTGTCGCGACGAACATTGAGCCACAGGCCCGATTGATTCTGCATTTCCGCCGGCGGCACCGGATATTCCTTCACCGTAAAGCCGTAGTCCTTGGCGAACTGATTCAGCAGCGGCAGCGGCTCGCGGCCGTAGCCGCCGTCGAAGAAGATGAAGCCGATGGTCTTGCCCTTGAGCTTGTCCAGTCCGCCCTCCTTGCCGTCGATGTAGCGGAAGATGATGGAGAGGCCGTCCCAATAGGTGGACGGCGGGTTGAACACCCAGGGGAAGTCCTTGCCCACCGCCGAGGCCGACAGGCCATAGGCCATCGACAGCACCGGAATGTGATCGACCGCGGCTTTTGGAATCAGCGCCAGCGTAATGCCGGTCGAATACGGCGTGATGACTGACGGCTTCTTGGCCTTGAGCGCCTCGTAGCATTCGACGCCCTTCTCGTTCTTGTAGCCTGTTTCGCATTCTTCGACGATGAGCTTGCTGCCGCCGATGCCGCCGTCGCGAGCATTGAGCAACGCAAAATAGTCGTGCAGCCCATTAGCGATCGGTATTCCCGAGTTCGAGAATGGGCCGGTGCGGTAGGTGAAGAGCGGAATGTACGTTCCCTCTTGTGCCTCGGCCTTGGAAGCCAGAAAGGATAAGCCCACCAGGCTCGCAACGGCCGCACCGAGAACAATGTGTTTCAAGCGCATAGCGTTTCTCCATGTGTGCCGGCATTTCTTCTCTTCGGCCGGCTTTGCACCCCTCCCGATCCGGAGGGTACCCCTGCCCGGCGAGTCGCCGGTTGGGAATTTGTGTCACAGTTTGCACCTTTAATACGGGAATGGCCACACCCTTAACTTCTGCTTTCCGATCTGCCACAACCGGGCCAGTCCGTTCGGCTCGACGATCAAGAAAAAGATGATGAGCGCCCCGAGCGTCATGAACGTGATGTGCTCCGCCGTCGCGGTCGTGATCGACAAGCCGAACATATTGGGCGCGTATCGCAAGACGATCGGCAAGCCCCAAATCAGGGCTGCGCCAAAGAATGAGCCGAGCAAGCTGCCCAATCCTCCGATGATCACCATGAACAGAACCAGGAAGGATTGATTGATGCTGAAGCTTTCCGACTCCGCGTTGCCGAGCCAGAGAAACACCATCATCGCACCGGCAACGCCGCAATAGAACGACGACACCGCGAAAGCGAGCAGCTTGGTGCGCAGGAGTTTGATGCCGATCAGCTCGGCCGCGATGTCCATGTCGCGCACCGCCATCCAGGTCCGGCCGATGCGTCCGCGGATCAGATTGGACGCCACCCAGGTCATCGCCGAAACGATGGTGAGCACGATGAGATAGCGCGTCACCGGCGTGGCGTTCGGCCCTGTGACCGGAATATCGAACAGCGTCCGCGTCGGCACTTCGATCGATGCGGAGACGTTGTAATTGTAGAGCCATGGAATGCGGATGAAGCACCAGGACAGGAAAAACTGCGCCGCCAGCGTCGCAACGGCGAGATAGAAACCTTTGATGCGCAGCGACGGCAACCCGAACAGCGTTCCAACCGCGGCAGAAAAGAATCCCGCAAGCAGAATATGAACAACGATATTGATGCCCGGGAAGAACGTCGCGAGCTTGTAACACGCGAATGCACCGACGCCCATGAAGCCGCCGGTGCCGAGTGAAAGCAAACCGGTATACCCGGTCAGCAAATTGAGCCCGATCGCCGCCAACGCAAAGATCAGCACCGGCGCGATGATCGAATCGATCATGAAGTTCGACGCGGCAAGCGGCACCACGACATACGCCGCTGCAAGAATCAGCAGCATCCCGACGCGATCCTGCAGGATGGGGAACAGCGCCTGGTCCGCCGCATAACTGGTCTTGAACTGGCCGGCCTCGCGATAGAGCATGGCGCGCCCTCAAACCCGCTCGATGATCTTTTCGCCGAACAGGCCCTGCGGCCGGAACAGCAAAAAAACCAGTGCGATGACGTAGGCGAACCAGGACTCGATGCCGCTGCCGAACAGCGGCCCCCAATAGAATTCGCCGAGCTTCTCGCCCATCCCGATGATCACGCCGCCGATGATGGCGCCGGGAATTGAGGTCAAGCCGCCGAGGATGAGGACCGGCAGGGCCTTGAGCGCGATGATGTCGAGCGCGAACGAGACATTCGAGCGCGCGCCCCACATGATGCCGGTCGCCAGCGCAACGATGCCGGACGCGAACCAGACCGTCACCCAGATTTGCTCGAGCGAGATGCCGACCGACAACGCCGCGCGGTGACTGTCCGCGACCGCGCGCAACGCCCGCCCGATCCGGGTCTTCTGGAAGAAGATCGCAAGCGTCGTCACCATCAGCAACGCGATGATGGCAGCCGCCACATCGATCTTCTGCAGCTGCACGAAACCGCCGAGCATCCGGATATTGTAGGAACCGCTCGGCAACAGAAGCTGCTGCGAGATCATCACCTTTGGATCGCCGCCGAAAATCAATTCACCCAGGCCGATCAGAAAATACGTGAGCCCGAACGTCGCCATGAACAGGATGATCTCGGCCTGGTTGACGAGCGGCCGCAAAACCACGCGCTCCACCGCAAACGCGAGCAAGAGCATCACCAGAATGGTGAGCGCGAGCGCGAGAAATGCCGGCACCCCATGCTCGTAAAGGCCGACCAGGGTGAGCGCCGCGAACACCACCATGATCCCTTGCGCAAAATTGAACACCCCTGAGGCCTTGAAAATCAGTACGAACCCAAGGGCAATCAGCGAATAGAGCACGCCCGCGACGAATCCTTCCCACAGCGCCTGCACCAGCAAATCCGGCGCCGCCCCCATTTGCACGAACGGATCGATAAAAATCCTGTAGAGCAAATCCATCGCAAATCCCTCAATCGCCGTCGCTCAATGCGCGACCCCGAGATAGGCGTCGATGACGCTCTGGTCGCGTTTGACTTCCTGCGGCGTGGCGTCGGCGATCTTGGCGCCGTGATCGAGCACGACGACACGATCGGACAAATCCATCACCACGCCCATGTCGTGCTCGATCAGCGCAATGGTCGTGCCGTAGTGCTCATTCACATCGACGATGAAGCGCGACATGTCCTCCTTTTCCTCGAGATTCATCCCGGCCATCGGCTCGTCGAGCAGCAACAGATCCGGCTCCATCGCCAGCGCCCGCCCGAGCTCGACCCGTTTCTGCAAGCCATACGGCAACCGCCCGACCGGAACTTTGCGGATCGCCGGGATTTCGAGAAAATCGATGATCTCTTCGACTTTCAACCGGTGCTCGACTTCCTCGGCGACCGCGGGTCCGAAACGCACCAATTGCCAGAAAAAGCCGCGCCGCATTTTCAGCGTGCGGCCCGCCATGATGTTGTCGAGCGCACTCATGCCGCGAAACAGCGCAACGTTCTGGAACGTTCGGGCAATACCGCCATGTGCCGCGTCGTACGGCCGCATGTTGGAACGCGCGACACCCTTGAACGTAATGCTCCCGGATTGCGGCTGGTAGAATCCGTTGATGACATTGAGCATCGAGGTCTTGCCGGCGCCATTGGGCCCGATAATCGCGCGCACCTCGCTTTTGCGGATGTCGAATGAGACGTTCTGAATCGCCTTCACGCCGCCGAAGGAAAGCGACACATTTTGCACCGACAACAACACCTCTCCCGCGACGGCGGCGCTGTCGGCCGGCGCCCTCATGCCGCTTTCTCCAGGTCGCGCGCAACGGGAGTGGTCGCCACATCCCTGATTTTAACGCGCGCGGACAGCACGCCCTTACGGCCATCCTCGAACGTCACCTCCGTTGCGATATCGGCCTCGCGCGAGCCGTCATAAAGCGCCTTGATGAACGGCGCATAGCGCTCGGCAATAAATCGGCGCCGCACTTTTTGCGTCCGCGTCAGTTCACCGTCGTCGGCGTCGAGCTCCTTGGGGAGGATCAGAAAGCGTTTGATTTGCGCGCCGGCCATGACTTTTTCATCGAGCAACGAGCGATTCGTTTCATCGATGTCGCGCGCTATCAAGTCATAAACCAGCGGATGGCCGGCAAGCTCCTGGTAGGAGCCATAGACCACGTTGTGTCGTTCCGCCCAGGCGCCGACCGCGGCGAGATCGATGTTGATCATGGCCGCGACGAAATCGCGGCCATCGCCGTACGCCACCGCCTCGCGGATGTTCGGATGGAACTTGAGCTTGTTCTCGATGTATTTCGGCGGGAACAGCGTACCGTCCTTGAGCCTGCCCACGTCCTTCGCCCGGTCGATGATTTTCAGATGTCCGGTTTTTTCATCGAAAAAGCCCGCATCACCGGTTTTGACGTAGCCGTCCGCGGTCATCGCTTCCTTCGTCTTGGCCTCATCCTTGAAATAGCTGACGAACATGCCGGGCGACTTGAACTGCACTTCACCGTTGTCGGCGATGCGGATGTCGACGTTCGGCAGTTTGGCGCCGACCGTGTCGGCGTAGATTTGACCATCCGGCTGCGCGGTCACGTACAGGAACGCTTCGGTCTGGCCGTAGAGCTGTTTCAGATTCATCCCAAGCGAGCGATAAAACGAAAACAGATCGGGCCCGATCGCCTCGCCCGCCGTATAGGCCACACGCACGCGCGAGAGGCCAAGTACGTTCTTGAGCGGGCCATAAACCAGCACCTTTCCGATCGCATAGACCAGGCGGCCATGCAGCGGCACCGGCTGGCCGTTGAGGATCTTCTCGCCGTAGCGGCGCGCGACGTCGATAAAGAAGTGAAACAGATGCCGCTTGAAGAAACCGGCGTCCTCCATGCGGATCATGACGCGCGTGAGCATCTGTTCGAATGTCCGCGGCGGCGCGAAATAGAAGCTCGGCCCGATCTCGCGCAGGTCCTGCATGGCCGTGTCGGTGCTTTCCGGACACGCTATGCAGAAGCCTGCGATCAATCCCTGGACATAGTTGAGATAATGGTCGCCGACCCAAGCCAGCGGCAAATAGGCCAGCGCCTCGTCATGTTCGTTCAGCCGGTCGAAGGCGACCGTGTCCGAGCCCGCATCGATGCAACCCTGCGCCGAGAGCACGACGCCCTTGGACTGGCCCGTGGTGCCCGAGGTATAGAGGATGATCGACGTGTCCGATCCCTTGCCGGCCGCAATTTCGCCGTCGATCCACGCGCCGACCTTCGCATCCAGCGCGAGCGCGTTGCGGCCGTCTGCGATCACGTCGTCGATACAGTGCAGTTTGCTGTGGTCGTAGTCGCGCAGGCCCTTTTTCTGGTCATAGAACATGCGCTCAAGTTTCGGAAGCCGATCGGCAACCGATAGAATCTTGTCGACTTGCTCCTGATCCTCGACGGCCGCGAACTTCACCTCGGCATGGACAAGCACGTTGGCCAGCTCGTCGGCCACGGCGTCCGCGTACACCGGCACCGGAACAGCACCGAGCATCTGCGCCGCCATCACCGACCAATAAAGCTTCGGCCGATTCGCACCAACAATGGCGATCGTGTCGCCGCGCCTGACACCGAGTCGACTGAGCCCGACCGCATACGCGCGCACCGCCTCGAGCACTTGCGCCCAGGTCCAGGTCTGCCAAATGCCGAGGTCCTTGTGACGCAGCGCCGGCCGCTCGGCGAAAATGCGAGCGTTGCGGACCAACAGCTTGGGAAACGTATCCGCAGGCGTGTTTTCACTCGCCACGGCGTTTTCTCCCGTTTTTACCGCGCATTCCCGCACGCGGCCCCCGCGCCCTTCCCGCCGCCATGGCAGCAGGCCTAAATTCGATAAGAAATCACCGGCCCCGTCCGGTCAAGGCTCGGCGGGACCCACGGTGAGGCCGAGCTTAATCGCAGACCACCAAACTTAAGTAGCATCCACAACGGTCCAGCAAGGAATGTCCATGGCCAATCCATTGAGCGGCGTAAAAGCATGCGTCTTCGACGCCTACGGCACGTTGTTCGACTTTTCCTCCGCCGCGCGAGCCTGCCGCGACGTTTTGGGCGATGGCATCGATCGACTGACCTCGCTCTGGCGCGATAAGCAGCTGCAATACACCTGGTTGCGTGCGGTCCAGGGCCGGCATGCGGATTTTTGGCAGGTCACCGGCGACGCGCTCGACTTCACCATGGAGACCATGGGCATTGAAAACCCGAAACTGCGCGAACGCCTGATGCAGCTGTACTTGACTTTGGCGCCGTTCCCCGAAGTGCCGGCCGTGCTCGACGAGCTCCGTAAAACAGGATTGAAGCTTGCCATTCTCTCCAACGGCTCGCCCAAAATGCTCGACGCGCTGGTGAAGGGCGCCAAGCTCGAAAAATTCTTCGACGCGGTTCTGTCGGTCGAGGACGCCGGCGTCTACAAGCCGCACCCGAAGGTCTATCAGCTGGCGGTCGACCGCCTGCGCACCGCTCCGTCCGCGATTTCATTTCAATCATCGAACGCCTGGGATGCTTACGGGGCCTCCGCATTCGGCATGCAAGTCGTCTGGTGCAATCGCTATGGCCAGCGGCACGAACGGCTTCCGGGAAAGCCGGACCGCGAAATCAAATCGCTTGCCGAATTGCCGGCCCTGCTCGGTTAGACGCTATTTCGCCGGCGCCTGTTGGGCGTTGATGTGCCGTACAATCGGCCACCAGAGCTTTTCTTCGCTGCGCATGAACTCTGCGGTCTGGGCCGGCGTATAGTCGCGCGAGTAGGTCCCGAGCACGTGGAAACGTTCGACCACTTCCGGAATTGCTACGACCTTGCGCAAATCAGCATTGATCTTTTGAATGATGGCATCCGGCACGCCCGTGGGCGCCATCAGCACGATCCAGCCGCTCGATACGACGCCGGGCACGGTTTCGTTGATCGTTGGCAGGTTCGGCAGGTTCGGCAGACGCTTCACTGCCGCCACGCCCAGCAGTCGTACGCCCCCGCTTTGAATGCCAGGCTGTAGCCCGGCGAGTCCTTCGAACATGATGGGGATGCGCCCCGCGATCACGTCGTTGAGGGTCGCCGTCCCGGCCGCGGCGTGCACGAAGGAGAGGTTCGTCTTCGTCCGGTCGCGGAACAGTTCACCCGTCAGATGCGCCTGCCCGCCGCGGTTTGTCGCGCCGAACAGCATTCCGCCCTGAGTCTTGTTGATGAGCGCGATCAACTCGGCAACGCTCTTCGCGGCAACGTCCTTGTTGACCACGACCGCGATCGGCTGCTCGCCGACCATGGCAATGGGCGTGAACGCCTTCTGCAAGTCGAGCGGCATTTTGCCTTCCTGCTGGATCGGCAGGACGGTCCAGGTCGATGCCTGCGTCATGTAAAGCGTATAGCCGTCCTTCTCGACACCGGCCGCCGCCTGTGCGGCGATCAACCCGCCGGCACCTGGACGATTGAGCACCACGATCTGCTGTTTCCAGATTTGCGTGAGCTGATCGGCGACGACACGGGTCACCACGTCCGGGCTGTTGCCTGCCGCAGCCGGCGTGATGAACGTGACCGGCTTGGTGGGATAATCCTGCGCCTGCGCAGAAAGGCTCGTCAGCGCTACCACCGCGGCCATGCATGACAAATGTTGCCAAGACCTGCGCGGGTTCATCGTGCCCCCCTCCGATAATCTGGAGAAATTTTCCGCTCCAGTCGTATCCTAAAGTCAGCCGCCGCGCCACAATGTGCAAAAGCCTAGCCGCCGCCCTACGCCCATACCCACTACGGTCGGATTCCGATTGCACGCATGGGGCGAAATATCCCAGACTACAAGCCAAGAACAATAATTCCGGCAGCGATCGGCGCGTCAGATTTTGACTCGGCTGTCGATGCCGGATGAGAGCCAACGGACAAGGGGAGGAAATCATGTCCAGCTTATTGGCATATCGGCGCAGCTTAGCGACCGCAGCGACTATCGCGTTTCTGACAGCATTGACGCTCCCGGGCGTTGCACAATCGCCGCCGGGATTTAGTCCATTGGACAAATCGAATCCGGCCGCCAGCAAGCAGGACGAAAGCCTCAAGCCGCATCCGACGCCGCCGACCGTAACACCAGTCGAGAAACTTCCGCTCGACAAGATCAAGCTGCCGCCCGGTTTCAAGGCCGAAGTCTGGTCGTACGGACATCCCGGCGGACGCACGATGGTGCTGGGCGACAAGGGCACGATGTTCATGGGCACCCGGCTGATCGGCCGCGTCTATGCGATCACGGACAAGAACGGCAAGCGCGAGGTGAAGGTTCTCCTGCAAGGCCTCACCCAGCCCAACGGCCTCGCCTTCAAGAATGGTTCACTCTACGTGTTCGCCATCAACAAGGTGTTTCGTTACGACAACATCGAGGACAAGCTCGACAACCCCGGCACTCCGGTCGAGCTGACGGCCGCATACAATCTGCCCGACACGATCCACCATAATTGGAAGTACGTTGCCTTCGGACCGGATGGAAAGATGTACGTGCAGATCGGCTCGAACTGCAACATCTGCGAGGTCAATCCCGGCATCCATGGCCAGATCCGCCGGTACAACGCAGACGGCACCGGCATGGAAATCGTCGCACGTGGAATCCGAAATACCGTCGGCTTCGATTGGCATCCGGTCACGAAGGAACTTTGGTTCACCGACAACGGCCGCGACTGGGCGGGCAACGCCGGTCCGGAGGATGAACTCAATCGCATCGCCAAGGGAGAGGAAGGCGCCTTCTACGGCTTCCCCTATTGCCATGCGCAGGGAATTCCCGATCCGGATGTCAAACGGCCGAATCCGTGCGCCGGCGTGATCCTGCCCGCCGCATTGCTCGGGCCCCATGCGGCCGCGCTCGGCATCAAGTTCTACACCGGCAAGATGTTCCCGGCTTCGTATCAAAACGTCGCCTTCATCGCCCGGCATGGTTCGTGGAACCGCGAAAAGAAGTTCGGTTATGACGTGGTTGTGGCGCGTATCTCGGGTGGAAGAGCCAGGATCGAGCCGTTCCTGACCGGGCTCCTGGACGAGAAGACCAATTCGTTTTTCGGCCGTCCGACATACGTGCTGCCGTTGGCCGACGGGTCGTTGCTCGTGTCCGACGAAACAGGCGGCGCGATCTACCGCATCACCTATGGCGCGAAGACCGCAAGCAACTAAGCCACGGCGCCATGAGCGTCACGCGTAACCGATGGCGGCCGCTGGTTCTTGGATTGGCGGCTGCCGTTTTTACTGGCGGTCCGGTTCTTGGTCAGAACCCGACTCTTGCGGAGCGCATCGCGCAATGCGCCGGCTGCCACGGCGCGGACGGCAATTCGCCCTTGCCGAAAATTCCGTCGCTGGCAGGCCAGCCGGCTTTCTTCATCCTCAATCAGCTGTTCCTGATGCGCGAGGGCGTGCGCAAGGTCGCGGCGATGGCGCCGTTCGTGAAGGATTTGAAAGACAGCGACCTGGATGCACTGGCGACGCATTACGCGAAACTTCCGCCCAAGGCGAGCAATGAGTCGATCGATCCTGCGCTGATCAAGCGCGGCGCCGAGATCGTTGCGCAGAAAAAATGCGTCTCCTGCCACAAACCAAACTTTGCGGGCGATGAGCAAGTGCCGCGCATTGCAAAGCAGCGTGTGGATTACATGATCGAGGCGCTCCAGCAAATTCGCGACAGCAAGCGCGAGAGCGCCGATACCCTCATGAGCGGCGCGGTCGCAGGATTGGCCGACGCCGATCTGGCAGCGCTCGCGCATTACGCCGCCGCGAAGTAGCTTGCCTTGCCGACCGCGGCGACCAAAAATCAATTTCTGCGGCGCGGCCGACCGGCCGTGATTGAGAACACTAAAACGATCGTCTCCAATCTACGGTAGCAGGAGCGCGGACGCTCGCCTGAATTGTGTATTTAACCTGCTGTAAACCAAATTTAGCCCTGCGAATTGGGGGGCTTCGACTGCCGTCGGCCGGTCGCGGCTTAACTGAATTTAGATCGCTCATCGATACATATCGGCGCCAATTCTGTCCAAACGAGACGGCGCCGATGCTGGAGACCAGTGCGACTCTCGATCAAGCCAACCCGCTTGCAGCCAGCAAGCCGCTTGGCCACGTCCACTCCGTGAGTGGCTCCCAGGCGATGGTCGGCATCTTCCGCGAAGCTCTCGCTGATTCCCACCGCGACAACATTACGGTCGGCAAATTTGTGAAAATCCAAACGCGCAGGGCCCTCATTGTCGGCATGATTACCGAGGTCTCCATACAAACATCGTCGACACTCCAGGAGCAAGGCAGCGCGGCGGTCGCTCGGGTCGATCTCATGGGCGAGATCAGCCAGCGCGGTGCTGACGGCATACGCTTTCACCGCGGCGTTTCCGATTATCCGACCATTGGCGACCCGGTCACTCCGCTCACCAGCCAGGAATTGCGCATTGTCTTCGACGGGTCGAGTCATAAGACGATCAAGATCGGGCATTTGTATCAGGACAACACCATCAGCCCCTGTATCGATATCGACGAAATGCTGAGCAAGCACTTCGCCGTACTCGGCACGACGGGCGTCGGCAAATCGAGCGCGGTCGCGCTCATTTTGCAGCAGATCCTGGAGACTCGAAAGGATCTGCGCATTTTCATGCTTGATGCCCACAATGAATACGGCCGCTGCTTCGGCGATCTTTCTTATGTGGTCAATCCCAATAATCTGAAGCTGCCATTCTGGCTTTTCAATTTCGAAGAGATCGTCGACGTCTTCTTTGCCGGCCGCCTGGGCGTCGAGGAGGAAATCGAAATTCTCGCCGAAGTCATTCCAGTCGCAAAGGCGAACTACACGCAGTACCGCCCCACGGCGGACCGGCCGGCGATCAAGAAGATCGACACAAAGAGCATCGGCTACACCGTCGACACGCCCGTGCCTTACCGTCTGGCGGATTTGATCTCCCTGATCGACGAGCGGATGGGCAAGCTCGAAAACCGCTCCTCGCGCATGAACTATCACAAGCTCATGACGCGCATCGATTCCGTCAGCAATGATCCCCGTTATGGCTTCATGTTCGACAACGCCAATGTCGGCGGCGACACGATGGCCGAAGCCATCAGTCAGTTGTTCCGGCTGCCGGTTGCCGGCAAGCCGATGACGATCATGCAGTTGGCCGGTTTCCCCGCCGAGGTGGTCGATGCGGTGGTCTCGGTGCTTTGCCGCATGGCATTTGACTTTGGCTTGTGGAGCGACGGGGCCGCGCCATTGCTGTTCATCTGCGAGGAAGCTCACCGTTACGCATCGACCGACCGTTCCGTCGGCTTCGCGCCGACCCGACGGGCAATTTCCCGGATTGCAAAGGAAGGGCGAAAATACGGTGTCTTCCTCGGGCTGGTCACCCAGCGCCCGGCCGAGCTCGATGCCACCATCATTTCTCAGTGCAGCACGCTGTTCGCCATGCGCATGTCCAACGACCGCGACCAGGGGCTGCTGCGATCGGCGATTTCCGATGCCGCCGCCAATCTGTTCAACTTCGTACCATCGCTCGGCACGCGCGAGGCTTTGGCCTTCGGCGTCGGCGTTCCTTTGCCGACCAGGTTAACGTTTGCCGAGTTGTCGTCCGAACGTCTGCCCAGAAGCGAGGCGCTCGCCGATAATTCCGATCTTCGAGCGGACGGCCAAGACCTGAACTTCATTGCATCAGTCGTTGAGCGCTGGCGCGGCGCCACGCTCAGCCAACGCAAACTTGCCGAAGAGACGCCACCGGCCGTCAAGCCGTTGCCCGGATCCGCGGCACCCCCGCTCCAGCCGGGCCCTGCCGCGGGACAACCGCAGCCGCCGGATGCCAATCGCCTTGGCCTGTTGCGAAAGCCGCTCGGTGATCGGCCCGAGCCTTATGCGCCGTTGCGCAACCCCGCGTCCGGAACGTTGACGCGCTAAGATCGCAAATAATTGATCGTTGATTGATCAGATCTGCCGAGCTCGTATTTTGCGGAGCGCGCGGTAGGTATCGCTCTCGCGCCCCTCAAGGCTTTCGCGCGCCGGTTCCATGCTGCGGCCGCTGACTTGCCCGTTGCGCGTGCTGGTGACCTCATCAAGGTAGAGCGGCTTGGAAAAATAGAAGCCTTGCGCGTAGCGGATGCGCGAGGCGGTGCGTAGATACGTCAGCTCCTCCAAGGTTTCCACGCCTTCTGCGATGATGCTCATTCCGAGCGCCTGCGCGATCGACTCGATTGCCCGCAAGACGCTCTGATTACGCGGCCGCTTCTGGATGTCGGTGATGAACGACCGGTCCACCTTGACCTCGTCCGCCGTGATATCCGCCAGCGCCGACAACGACGAATAGCCGGTGCCGAAATCGTCGATCGAGACGCGAACCCCGATTTGGCGAAGCACCGGCAGTACCTGCGTCTGAAAAATGCCCTTTGCGGCGAAGGCATCCTCGGTGAGCTCGAGCATGATGCGGTCGGCATAGCCGCTGGAACGCAATGATTCCATGAACGGAAGCATGAAATGCAGGTCGCCGGCCTGCTTCGCCGCAACGTTGATGCTGATAGTGGTGCTGGCGCCGAACGCCTCATCCAGCCGCTCGATCGAGTGAATCGCCTCGGCGAGCACGAAATTCGTTACCGGGTCGATCAAACCTAGCTCGATGGCGAGCCCGATGAAGTCTCCGGGAGGATGAATGTCTCCATCATCGTCGCGCCAGCGCACCAGCGTTTCAAATCCGATGATGTCCTGGGTCTGGATGTCCACCTTCGGCTGAAAGGCGCAACAGAAACGCTGATCGCGGATCGCCAAGCGCAGACGTTGCTCGATCTCCATCCGCGCGGTGTTCGCCAATCCCATGTTGGCGTCGAAGTAAACCACGCTGCCGCGTGACGAATGTTTGGCCCGGTACAGCGCACTGCCGGCATTACGGCGCAGAACGTCGTAGCTCGTGCCGTGTTCGGGATAGACGCTCACCCCGATGCAGGCCGATGTGAAGATCTCGAACGCCTGGATATGAAACGGCTGCTTGAGATCGCGCAGGACAGTGTCGACAAGGGCGCGAAGCTGATCTTCATCATTCTCAGGATTGATCAACAGCATGAATTCGTCGCCGCTGATGCGCGCCAGCATGTCGCTGTCGCGAAGCCTCTTTTTTATGCGCTGCGTGATCTGCACCAGCAGCGCGTCGCCGACCGCGTGGCTGTAATAGTCGTTGATATGCTTGAAATTATCGATGTCGATGAACGCCACGGCAAAGCGGGAAATAGTCTCGTTGCGCTGCACGACCTGCTCGACCCGCTTTTGGAACAGGAGGCCGTTCGGCAGGCCGGTCAGGTCGTCGAAATGCGCCAGCCGCGCTAGCTCGCGCTCGAAACGCTTGCGTTCCGAAATATCGAGCGAGCTCGAGAGCAACAGTTTCTGGTCGAAAGTCTGCAGCGGCTTATGCGACGTCAGCCAAGTGCGCTCGCTATTGCCGTCCTTGATTGTCTCTTCCGTATTGACCGACTTGCCCGAAAGGATCAGATCGATTTCCCATTGGCGTCGTTGCGCCGCTTCCGCCGGCGGCAGGAAATCAGCCGGCGATGCGCCCATCAGCACGTTCTTCGGCGTTGCCAAATTGATGGCGGCGGTCGAATTGACCAGGATGAAGCGCCCATCGCTGTCCTGCACCGTTACCCCGATCGGAAGATGATCGAATATGTCCTGCAGCAGTTCATTGCTGTTCTGCGCCTCCTGTTCGTCCTGCCGCACTTGCGTGACGAATTGATTCAGGCGATCGATCTCAGCATCGAGCTTTCCGCTGTTGCGTGCCGCCAGCGCCGCCAATGCGACCACCGCGCACTGCCGCGCGATCACGACGGCGCCCCCGGCAAAATTCCCTTTGCCGAGCGCACGTAACATGACCAGAACAGCCGGTCGGCCGTACAGCCCGATCGGCAGACAAAGCGCCGGCTGCAGGGGCGAGAACATGTTTGACAACGCGAGCTGAAAATCTTGGACTTGCGTGCCGGCCCCACCGGTCAGAATTCGGCCGTTGAGAACGTCCTGGAACGCATCCTTGGGCCAGCGGCGGCGGCTCAATTCGCCCGGCTCCGATGCCACGCATTCCAATTCCTCGCCCTGGCTGTCCAGAACCATGGCTTGGTCGCATGCGAACACGGCGTTCAGCGCTGCGAACAGTTCCGCGAATGAATTGCTGTCGTCCTCGATGCTCAGGAGCGCGCCAAGTAGGGCGAGGTTCGCCTGCGCGGTTTCGGCAAGCGCCTGAGAGTTGTCCGGCGACGAGTCAACTGCTTTGTCGACAGCCTTGGAAATCGACATACGCCATCACATGCCTTCGTCGCGAATCAGGCCGATCCGCCGATGCCAGCAGGATTCAGGTCTAGCGAGAGACAATTGGAAAATTGTTTCAATCCATTACGGTCGGCGCCGGATATGGTTAGCAAATTGTTACTTCCACCGGCTTGCGAGGCTGCGCCGGCCATGGAATGCTTTCGTCGCCGAGAACCGGGAGAGACGGGAGGGACATATGTCGCGCGTTTCTGCAGTTGTTCTCTATGTCGCGACCTTGATGGTCGCGCTGTTGCCGGCGAGCACCTCGTCACATGCCCAGGCCGACCAGAAGCCGCCGGAAATCTACATCACCTTCGTCAGCGCGGGCTTCATCGTTGGGGCTTCGGGCGGCAGTGGCACGCTGGTCTATCAAGGGAAACGTTACCCGTTGAACATCGGCGGCGTCAGTTTGGGTGCCACCTTTGGCGCCTCGAAAGCCGAGCTTGCCGGTACGGTCCAGAACCTGAACAACGTGTCCGACATCGCGGGAACCTATGGCGCGGCAGAAGCGGGTTATGCCGTCGTCGGCGGCAAGAAAACCGCGAAGTTGAAAAACACGAAGGGCGTGGTGCTTGTGCTCAGGGGCCGCCAAGTCGGATTGGAAATTCAACTTGATTTGAGCGGGATGCAAATCTCGCTCAAGTAGCGGCGCCGCGAGACGCCCCCTGATCGACCTGCAGTCATCGACCGTTCGGCCGATCACCGCACGCGGCCAAGATGATGGCACACGCCTCCCTAGCGGGTGGCTCTGGTGGTGAACCAGATTTGCGGGGTGCCCTTCACGCCGGCTTTATCCATCGCGGCCTTCAAATCGGGAGATGCCACAAAGGCCTTCGCCTGCTCGATCGATTTGAAGTCGTGGATGACCGTGATGTCGTTGCCGTTATCGACGGTCCGATAAACCGCCTGATTGATCACGCCAAGCTTGCGTCGCGTGGCATTGAATTCGTTGTAGACTTTGCGCCACGCCGCATAGTCGTTGACCTCGTGGCGCACATACACGCGAACTTCGGCCGCTGCGGCCGGTTGCACAGTTGCGGCAAACCCCAATAGAACCGCACAAACCAGAATGAATGACCTCATCGTAACCCTCCTCGCAACGATTTCTCGCGCCGTTCCGCGCTACTGTTGGCGGCCCCGACCGCAAGACTACCCAGAGTTATATATCTCGGACAAGCCCGCGCCGGCGCCGCCGGCGGAGCGAGCGGTACGGACTCTATTGCGTGTCGCTCTCCGGACGCTTGATCAGCTTGAACACCGGCGCGGGCGCGTCGGTCCATCGGTGCATGGTGTTCCGGCACACCACGCACGCAACGCTGCCATCGCCTGGGGATACGACTTTGGTATCGGCCCTTTCGTACAGGGCGCCGCAGTGGGGGCAATGGAATTGGACCACCGACATGCCCGTAAAAATGGCACGCGCAACGCAATCCTTCAATTCGTTTTCAACCCAAATTTTGCGGATTGACGAGCCTCGACATGATCGTTACGGCATGCTGCACTTGCCTGCGTGAGCACCGGCGCCAAACGAGAAAATCCCTCCACGCGCGGTGTAGTTCGACAGATACCGGTGCACGGCAGTCCGGGAAGCTGAAGGTTACGCAGTTTGAGGAGGTCCCCATGATATTGGATTTTTCCGCATTCACCTGGTTCCACGTCCTATTGAGCCTGATCGCACTGATAGCGGGACTGATGTTGATCCCGGCCCTGCTCCAGGGCGAAAGCGCAGCCGGACTGACGTCCGTCTATCTGGCAAGCTCGGTGGCAACCGATGTGACGGGATTTTTCTTTCCGTTCACGAAATTCATGCCCTCGCACGGGGTCGGCTTGCTCTCGCTTGTACTGATGGCCGTCGCCATCATCGCGCGTTATGTCTTTCACTACGCCGGCGCCTGGCGTTGGCTCTATGCGGTCTGCATGATGCTGAGCATCTATTTCCTCGCCTTCGTAACCGTCGTCCAGGCATTCATGAAGGTGCTGGCCCTGCAGGCCCTGGCGCCGACCCAGTCGGAGCCGCCTTTCGCGATCACCCAGCTGGTTGTGCTCGTGATCTTCGCCGGCTTGACGATCGCGACGGCGATCAAATTCCGGCCGGCTGCGATGCCTGCCGCGTAGCGTCCGGTGGAACGCAGCTAGCGCTTGGCTTTTTCCGCCAGTTTCTGATTGAACCGGCGCAAGTCGATGACGATGCGCTCGTGCGTGCCGTTGCCGATCTCCTCGCTCTCATCATGCGCGCTCACCTTGAATTTGATCCGCCGGCCGTTGACCTCGATGACTTCGGCCTCCGCCCGCACGTCGTGTCCGGCCGGTGTTGCAGCCAGATGCCGGATATCGATCGTCGTACCAACCGCGCTCTCGCCTTCATCGAGGTAGGATTTGATCGCGTTAAGCGCCGCATTTTCCATCGACCGGATCATCATCGGCGTCGCAAAGACCGGCGGCAGCGTCGAATCTTTGAATTGATTGGCCAGATGCTCCGGCTTGACGCGCAATGTGAATGTGCCCTTGGCCCCGAGCGGTATCGGCCGCATGATCCCCGCCTCACGCGCGCTTTTTGAGCCGCGTATCGGACGTGAATTTCGGGATCACCTCACCGGCGAACAGTTCGAGCGACGCGAGCGCTTTCTCCGCGCCGTACCAAGGTGGATAGTGCAGCATGATGGACTGCACGCCGACCGTGGTCCGCAACGTCTCGATCTTCTCCACGACGGTCGCGGGCGAGCCATGCAGGATGATATCGCGCGAAAGCGCTTCGTAGTCGCGCGGACTGGATCCGACATCCTGCGAGACTGTGCCGAGATAGCCGGACGTGTGCCCGCTGGAAAAATGGTGCAGGCTTTTCAAAATACCGGCTTCGCTTTCGCGCTTGGCCTTGGCGTCCGTTTCGGCCACGTAGACCCAACGCGCCACGTCGACATGGCCGCGGGCCGCATTTCCGCGCAGCGCCGGTGGCGTCGCTTCAAGGGCGGCGCGATACACCTTCGTTTGTCGCGCCAGCTCCGCGATCGGCGTCCAGCTTGACAGGAACAAGCCAAATCCCATCCGTCCCGCAATGCCGATCGAACGCTCGGTAGCGCCGGCAAGAAAGATCGGCGGGTGCGGCTGCTGCAGCGGATGCGGGAACAGCTCATAGGCGCCGTCGACCTTGAGCTTGAAATTCTTGCCCTGGTGATTGACCCGCTTCTTGTGGAACAGATCCATCAGCACCGGCAACGCTTCCTCTTGCACGTCGCGTCGGCCGTCGAAATCCGCGCCGAAACCGTCGAATTCGTATTTGCGATAACCTGAGCCGAGTCCGAGCTGGAATCGCCCGTTGCTCAATATGTCGACAAAGGCCGTGTTCTCGGCCACCCGCAGCGGATTGGCGAGCGGCAGCGTCACCACGGCGGTGCCGATCTTGATCCGTTTGGTCAGCGCAGCGAGGTAGCCGGCGTAGACGAAAACATCCGGCATGATGCCGTATTCGTTGCTGAAATGATGTTCCGCCACCCAGGCATAGTCGTAGCCGAGCTCGTCGGCGCGCACGGCCTGGCGCGTCACCCGCGCATGCACGTCGCGATGCGGGTATGGCTCAGCTTCGGGGTTCGGATGCGATGTGAACAGAATGCCGAATTCCATGGACCCTCACTGCCGCCGTTGGTCGATTCAAGACCACGCATCATCCCATTGGCGCACGTCGGGTGCCAAGCGAAAACTGGCGTGAGACGCCATCTCTCGATGGCCGGATTGGCCCATCCGCGGCGCAATGCTCGCCAATCGCCAGCGCCCATGATCGTCACTGCGCCGCGCGGACCGCAACGCTCCCAGCCCGCCGGCCCGCGATCAATCGCTGAATTTTTTCAGTGCGCGAATTGTGGGTATGGACCACCCCCGCATCATCCCGGTGCAGTTCCTCACCGGATCTCTGGTCGCGCGGTTTCAGCTGCGCGCTCAAGTAGGCGCCTTCCTGCCGGCTGAGACCGACGAGCGCCCTGCCGAAGGAGAGTTGCTCGCTTTCATAGCGCGCCAACCCCGCCTTGACATCATCGCCGGCCGCGCGCAGCCCATCGGCAAGACTCGCCGCATCGAGCGCCGCCTTGGTGACGCCCGTTCCCACATGCGGCCGCGCCACGAATGCGGCATCGCCCAACAGCGCGACGCGCCCATGCGCCATCTGCGGCGATTCCAGATCGAAAATCGGCTGGAAGAACGGCTGCGCGCGATCGAAAATCTCGGCGGCCTGCGGCGCGATCAGCGCTCGCGCCGTCGCCTTGATACTGGCGATCACCGCGGGGCGGATCAGCGGCGGAGGAATCGCAGTGCCGTGGTTACGGCCGGTGGCATCGGTGCACAGGTCGACCAATGTTGTTGCCGGATCGGCGGGCCGGTACCATACGATGTTGTAGGCGCGCCGCCCGATCGTCGTTTCGTTATTGCGTCCGGGGACCGGATAGCCGAGAAACATTTCGCCTTCCGGCAGGCAGAACGTGTAGAGGTCGAACAGCTCCGCCCGAATATTTTCCGGAATTTCGGCCTCGTCGATCATCGCGCGCCAAGCCACATAGCCGGCGTAGCTTGGTTGCACTTGCGGCAGCAGTTGCTCGCGCACGCTCGAACGCAACCCGTCGGCGCCGACCAGGAGATCTCCGCTCACCCGTGTCCCATCCGAGAAAATCGCCGTGACGCCATCCGCATTCTGCTCAAGGCGCTCGAACTGTTTTCCGAGACGATATTTTTCAGCCGGCAGCCGCGCTAGCAGCGCCGCATAGAGCCGCGTCCAGGCGCTCATGATCCGTAGTGTCGGCTCTTTGAGGACGACGTTGCCCCTGCGGTCGAGGCAGATCAGCCGGTCCACCTTGATTCCCATCGTATCGTCGAACGGAATATCGATGCGCCGCAGAATGTCCCTGAATTGAGGCTGCGTGCTGATGCCGGCCCCGCGGCCGGTCAGCGTCTCGACGCTGCGCTCGAAGACGACGGCTTCCCATCCCACGTTGCGCAGGAGATTGGCGGCCAGCAGCCCGCTGATGGAACCGCCGATGATCAATGCGCGTCGCGAAGACATGATTTTCAATCGTCGTCGGTTACGTCCGCGTCGGGCCAGTGCCGATGGACCCACTTTTCGAGTGGCCCGCCAAAAATCAGAACAGCGAATATGAAGGGGAAGCTCAGGAGAACGATCCGCCATTCGCTGGTCCCGCATGCCGCGCCGATGCATGCCGTCAGCCAAACGCAAGCGGCGGTGGTCAGGCCGTGGATGCGCTTGCCGAGGTCGTTGCGGATGATGACGCCGGCGCCCAGAAATCCGATACCCGTCACGATGCCCTGGATGACGCGGCTCGCATTCGCGCTGTCGGTTCCGGCGAAAATGAGCACCGCCAGCGCCGATGCCAGCCCGACGAGCCCGAGCGTACGCACGCCCGTTGGCTTGCCGCGGAGATCGCGATTGAGACCGAGCACGACGCCGGCGAGCGTCGCCACTCCCAGTCGCATGATGATGTCGGCTGTATCCATGGCCGCAGAATTTCAGCCGCGATGGTCGCAGGATGCGCGAATGGGTTTCCGACCTTCCAAACCCGACCATCAATTTAACGCCTGATGGTCTGTCTGGCAAAACGGCGAAATGGTCAAACAACCCGCCCGGCAATTCCCTTTCGTCCATCCGGCTCAGCGCGATCTAAATCTCGGACGTCGCCTCCACGGGGTGGCCAGCTGCTGTAGCCGTGATGTGCGATTCGGTTCCCCAGAATGGATCGACAGCCGCGCCCTACGAGCGCGTTAATTTGCGCAAATCCGGAAGATTCTGCTTCAGCTGCCGTATCTCGGCCCATGGATCGTCCTTCAGGCGCCCAAGCCGTTTTACGAGATTTTGCACCGTGTACATGGCGGCGCTTTCGGTACGGCCGAGTTCCTGCCACGACACTGGCGCGGAGACCGGCGCGCCGTCGCGCGCGCGCGACGAGTAGGCTGCGACCGATGTGGCCTCGCGCGAGTTTCGCAAATAATCGATGAAGATGCGGCCCTTGCGCAGGCTCTTCGTCATTCTCGCCACATAGAGTTTCGGTTCGTCCGCCGCCATCGCCATCGCCATGGCTTGCGTGAAGGTCTTGACCATATCCCAATCGGCGCCGCGGATGGGCAGCACCACGTGCAATCCCTTGCCGCCGGACAGTTTCACGAAGCTTTCGAGTTTCAATTGCGTGAGACGCTCCCGCACCTCGCGCGCGGCCGCGACCAGCGTGGTCCAGGCTACGTCTTCGCCGGGGTCGAGGTCGAACACGATACGATCGCACAGCTCGAGATTTTTGATCGTCGATCCGCGGGCATGAATCTCGAGCACGCCCGATTGGACGAGCGACACCACATCGTCGACGTCCTTGACCACGATGATGTCTTTTTCCTTGGCGTCAACGGCGAGGCTGAGCGACATGTCCCTGATGCCGGCCGCAATGTGCTTCTGGAAGAAACATTCTCCCTTGGTCCCCTCCGGGCAACGCAGCAATGCCAGTGGACGATCGACGATGTGCGGCTTTATCCAGTCCCAGATGGCGACGTAGTATTCCGCGAGTTGCTGCTTGGTCACGTTGACATCGGCCCAATAGACTCGATCGGGATGCGTCAGCCGCACGTGACCAACCTCGACCCGATTGCTTGCGTTCCTGCCGCGCGACGGCGGGGCTTGCGGCGAGGTCGACAGCCTGCGTGTGGGCGCATGGTCATCATTGCCGGCCCTCGCATCCGTCACCGCCTTCTCCCTGACGACTTCACGCGCCGGCTTATCCTCGCGCAGTCCCTTGAACGACGCCTGGCGCAGGATGGCATCGTGTGTCCAGCCGCGAAAATCGATTTCCACCACGAGCTTCGGCGTGGCCCATCGCACTTTCTGGCCTCTTTCCCGCGCCGGCACCTGGCCGAATGGCGCCTTCTCCGTGCCGAGCGCATCGAGCTTTTTCTGCAGCGCGCGTGCCAGATCGTGCGAGAATCCCGTGCCGACCCGGCCGGCATAGCGCAGCGCACCGTCTTCATAATACCCGAGCACGAGCGAGCGCAGGCCACGCTGTCGGACCTCCGAAGGCTCATAGCCCGCGATCACGAATTCCTGGCTCGCCAGACACTTCGTTTTGAGCCAATTTTCCGAACGTCCCGAGTGGTAGGGCAAATCGCGGCGTTTCGAAATGATGCCTTCGAGCCGCATGCGGCAGGCATGCTTGAATACGACCGCGCCATCGTCGTCGAAATGCTCGCTGTATCGGATGAGGTCCCCGGGCGGAGAACGTTTCAGGAGTTCCGCGAGCGCGGCCTTGCGCTCGATCTGTGGCGCACGCGTGAGATCGACCCCGTCAAGATGCAGCAGGTCGAAGGCGCAATAGACCAGCCGGTCCAAATCCCTGTTCTTCAACGCCACCTGGAGCGCCGAAAAATCGCTGTGCCCCTCGCTGTCTTCGACCACGACCTCGCCGTCGATCAGCGCGGTTTTGGCTGGCAGCCTCGACAGCGCGTCGGCAATCGTTTGGAATTTCTCCGTCCAATCGAGTCCCTTGCGCGTCTTGAGCCGGACCCGGCCATGGTCGAACCGCGCCTGGACCCGATAGCCGTCGAACTTGATTTCATGGATCCAATCCGCGCTGCGCGGCGGAGATTTCGTCAGCGTCGCAAGACAAGGTTCGACAAACGACGGCAATGCGGCAGCACGGCTGCTTGCGGGTTTTGCAACCGCGTTCCGCGGCGGCGGTATCCACACCGCCGATCGTGTGACGGCATCGGCGGCGGTGCGGACACGCGCCCCTTTTCGGCTTGCAGACTTTTTCTTGAAGGCTTTTCCCTGCGCGATCTCATCCATCGTACGGTTGGTGACCGCCGAACGGGGTTTTTCATCGAGAATATCGGGCTCCCTCGCGCCCCGCGCCTCTTCATCATTCGCCTTGATCAGCAGCCACGCTTCCTTTTTGTCGCGCGGCCTGCCCCTCATGCGGACAAGATGCCAGCCGCCGCGCAGCTTCTCGCCGTCGAGATCAAAGGAAAGATGCCCCTTGGCATAAGCCCGATGTGGCTCGTCTCTCGCAATCCATCGCCCGCGATCCCAGATCATCACGGTGCCGCCGCCGTATTCCCCTTTCGGGATCGTCCCCTCGAATGTGTTGTATTCGATCGGGTGGTCCTCGACATGGATGGCAAGCCGCTTCTCGCCGGGGACGAGGCTCGGTCCCTTGGTGACCGCCCAGCTTTTCATGACGCCGTCGAGCTCGAGCCGAAAATCGTAGTGCAGCCGCCGCGCCGCATGTTTTTGGATTACAAAACGGTTGCCGCCGGTGCCGCGGCCGCGCGCGATTTGGCCGCGCGGTTCCGGGGTCACCGTGAACTTGCGCTTTGCCCGATAGGTTTTCAGCGCCATGTCAGCTTGCGCGCTTCCTGCGCGTCCGCTTTGCGGTTGTCCTCGCGCAGAATAGGCCGGCCGTCGTCGACATCAAATCCCTTGACGCGACTTCTTGCTGCGACGTCGATGATGGGAAGGACACCCAAAAGCTGGGGACGGGTGATGAACCCGTCCCCATGAAGCGCATTCCTTCACCGGGAGACGAAGGGTGAAGAACACGCCTGTTCGGCTTAGGCCCGCCCCATCGGCAACGCGACAAACCGCGTCCCGTTGTGCGATTTCACCCGCATCAGGACGGCCTTCTTGCCCTCTTTTCGCAACGCGCCGAGTTCGTTGCGCACCTCGACAGGATTCGAAACGGCCTGGCCGGCAACATCCAGTATGACGTCTCCGGCCTGCAGCCCGCTATTGGCGGCAGCGCTATCGGGACCGACGGCCGTGATTACGACGCCCTTCGCGCCGTAGCCCGGCACATCGCTGGCCGGCGCCAGCGTCAATCCCAAGCCCGATTCTCTTGCCGTGCCGGAACCCTCTTGCTCGGACCCGGCCTTCGCCTGCTGCTCATTCGTGAGCTGACCGATGTTCACCGATAATGTTTTTTCGGCGCCCTTGTGCAGGATCGCGAGCTTGACCGCAGTGCCGGGCGCTATCGCGGCGATCTTGCGTGCCACGTCGCGCGCGTCCTTGACCGGCGTGCCGTTGATGGCGGCGATGACATCGCCTGCCTCGATCCCCGCCTTCGCCGCCGGGCTACCCGCCTGCGGCTCATCGACGATCGCACCCTCGGCGGTTTTCATGCTGAGGCTGTTGGCGATATCCGGCGTTATGCTCTGCACCTGAACCCCGAGCCAGCCGCGCGTCACACTGCCTTTTTCCCTGAGCTGCGCGATCACCAGCTTGCCGGTTTCGGCCGGGATGTCGAAACCGATGCCGACCGAACCGCCCGATGGCGAGTAGATCGCCGTGTTGATGCCGATCACCTTGCCTTCGATGTCGAACGCCGGCCCGCCGGAATTGCCCTTGTTGATCGGCGCGTCGATCTGGATGTAGTCGTCATAAGGCCCGGCGCCGATGTCGCGCCCGCGCGCCGAAACGATGCCGGCCGTTACGGTGCCGCCCAGACCGAACGGATTGCCGACCGCGATCACCCAATCGCCGACGCGCGGCTCGTGTTCGGCAAACTGGACGTAGGGGAAGTTGCTCCCTTCCACCTTGATCAACGCGAGGTCGGTCTTTTGATCGGTGCCGACGACCTTGGCGGTATAGGTCTTGCCGTCGTCGGTCGTGACGCCGACGGTCGTGGCGTGATCGACCACGTGATAGTTCGTCACCGCATAGCCGTCAGCCGAGATGAAGAAGCCCGATCCTTCGCCGGAAATCGTTTGCCGGCCGCGCGGCGCGCTGTTCGGCACATCCGGAAAGCCGAACTGCCGCAGGAATTTGTCCATCGGCGAGCCCGGTTCGAACTGCGGCATGGCCTCGTTGTCGTTGAGATCATTCGCGCTGGCGGTTTTCTCGATCTTGACATGAATGCCGATCACCGCGGGCTTCACTTTGGCAACGATATCGGCAAAACCCGGGGCCGGCGGATTGGTCTCGGCCGCCTGCGCCGATGTCGTCGAGACCGACAGGTTTGCCGGGTGCCATCCGCCCGGTCCGGCCGCCAACACTGTGATACCGATGGCGGCAACGGACGCCAGCAGCGCGAGCCGCCGTGCCGTCAGGCCTGTTCGTTTGACGAAAGTTGGATGATTTTCCTCATGCATGACTGATGCTCCGTCTCGAATTGTGAGTTGAGGAAGACGCGTGCACGCATCTTTCATCGCGTTGAAATATGGCACGGACGTTACCGCCACCAGTCCGCGAGATTAAAATTTGTTAAGTTAGCGCTGCGGGGATTGAAATGAGCAATGTGCGCCGCGACCGGGAAGCGGACGTGCGCGGAGCGATATCAGTGAGATTTGGAGTGCTGTCTCGGTTTTTGGTATTTCAATACAAACTCATCAACTGGCGTAGACGCACGAAAGACGATCGCATCACGCGTGTCTTCCGGATGACGCAAGAAGTCGCCCTCGGCAACAAGCTTGAACCCCGCCGCTTCAACTTCCTTGCGTAATGCACTTTCCTCGATGCGATGAAGCGTTTTACCGACCGAAGTGCCGTCACCGGTTTTTGCCGAATGATCCGCAATGACTAGATATCCGCCAGGCTTCAGCGCCGCGTACAGTTTGCGGTTCATCGCCGCGCGATCGACTTGCATATACGTAATGTCATGGTACGCAAAAAAGAACGTAATGAGATCAAGATTGCGCACGTTTGGCGGGATAGGATCGTCATAGCTTCGGATGACATGAACAACGCGCTTCATAACGGGGCTCTGAGCACGAAGGTCGAACTTGTCTTTAACCCTCTCCAATGCTTCGGCCGAGTCTTGCGAATATACCAGGCCCTTCGGTCCGACTGAGCGCGCGAGGAGTTCGGTCGTATAGCCGGCACCCGCGGCCATATCGAGCACTTTCATTCCTGTTTTCACGCCGACAAATTCCAACAGCTTTACCGGATTGCGGCGCTTGTCGGTGATGCGGTCGGCGTCACTTCGGTCTGATGCAGCGACGATGGCAGAGTAATCCTTCGCGACTGCCTGCAATGAAGCAGCAGCGGCCATCAAGGCTGTCATCAATACTGCACATGCAAATTTCATGGCTTGTCCTCTGTCGAGTCGCCCGAGATCTAAGCATCCCGCTTGGCTATCATCGCGTGGCAGCTACTATCGTTTGCTCTCATTGGCTGTTGATTGGCTAAGTTATTGTGAGCGGCCTGAGAGATAGGTCACACTTCGTACCGGACACATGGGTAACACTTTTCGCCCTTTGGCGGGAGGTGTTGATGCCGTGGAAAGCGAGTTCGGTGATGGAGGAACGCCTGCGTTTTGTCGGCCGCCTGCTGGACGGCGAGGCGATGACCGAAATGTGCCGGGAACTCGGGATATCCCGCAAGACCGGCTACAAGATTTTCGACCGCTATAAGGAACACGGACTGGAGGCGCTGTCCGACCGCTCGCGGCGGCCGGTGCGCTACGCCAACCAACTGCCGCCGGCGATCGAGAGCCTGATCGTCAGGCTCATCTCGACCGTGCTCGCAGGACAAAGACTATGAGGAACTTTGTTCAACCTTAATTTTTCAATCCGCCAGTTCGGTCGTCGCACCCTGTGGCCCCGGCGGACGGATAGCCGAAAATAGGAGGCAATTCACCAAACTGGGGATATAATGACGGTTGTATGCCCTTCACGACGGTTAGCGCGATGAACTTGTCGAACAGCGCATTCGCACCGCTTCACATCTCGACGGGGAATATTCCTGAGCGCGATCGAGTTGCTATCTGGCGTGAAGTCATTGGGCGCAAGATCGTGCGGGTCGACATCGAGCCACTGGAGGACCACCCATTTCATGTCGATGCGAGTCTATTTGCGCTGCCGGGGCTTGGACTTATGTCCGCAGCCATGTCTGAGTTTCGCCTTGAAAGATCCCGCGAATTGGTTGCCGACGGCAATAACGAATTCCGTCTGGTCGTGAACATTTCAGGTGCTGAGACAGTTGTCCAAAATGGCAAGGAGGTAACGTTGGGCGTGGGCGACGCCGTCCTCGTGTCAATGGCGGAAACTGGGGGTATCGTGAGGTCTTCTCCAGGCCAGCGCGTTGGTTTCAATATTCCCTATAACACTCTCGCTCCCTTGATCTCCGACGTCGAGGCAGCCCGGATGCGCCGGATCGGATGCGAAACTCCGGCTTTACGTCTGCTCATGAGTTACATCGGCGTGCTGCAAAATGAAGGGGCAGTTGCAACACCGGAGCTGCGGCGTCTTGTTGTTTCGCACATCAATGATCTCGTGGCACTTGCTGTCGGAGCCACGAGGGATGCGGAAGTCATCGCCCGGTGCTACGGACTTCGCGCCGCGCAGCTGCACGCGATAATGCGCGATATCACCGAGAACATCGGCCGCAGCGAACTTTCGATCGACGCCATCGCACGACGCCACCAGCTCGGCACGCGTTATATTCAAAGGATGTTCGAGGCCGATGGAACGACCTTTTCTGAATTCGTCATGGGGCAACGGCTCTCGCGGGCACTCCGTATGTTGGCTGACCCGCGCTTGGCGGATCAACGGATCGCAGATATAGCCGAAGTCTGCGGATTCTCCGATCCGTCATATTTTGACCGGCGTTTCCGTCGGATCTACGGCGTCACGCCGTCGGACATTCGGGCTAGGCGACAGAAAATGTGACTATTCGGGTACAGTACTGGCAATTGTCGGCTTCGTGCGAGCTGCTGTCGCAGGAGTCCTATCCCCCGCCTCCTGACCTAGCTAAAATCATGGCGTAATCGAAATTTGCCGATTTTAGCTTAGCGTTAGCAGTGGAGATTTGGCGGGCTTGGCGATGAGCTCTCGGGGCGGTTGGTACTATTTAGCGCTCATAAGTTTGACTTATTCGATTTCTGCGAACCAATTCGCGAGCGCGGAAACCGAAAGCTGGAGCAATGTCTTTGACACCAGTGCACGTTATTACGCCTGGACGAATTCGACCGGTGGCAGCGGAAGCCAGATTTACGTGCCGTTTGCGGTGCAGACGACCGGTCGTCCCAACGACGACTGGAAACTCGAATTTCTGGTTCGCTCCGGCTACATCTGGTCGCGCCAATCATTAAACGGCGTCAGCGCCACCGGCTCGAGCGTTACCGACACGACGCTCGGGACGACAGTGACGTATTACGGTTGGCAAGGCGTGCAACCGTTTGTCTCGCTCAACGTCAATGCGCCGACGGCTGGGGCTTCGAACGGTAGCACATCGACGTCGCGGCCGGATTCCGATCTCGTGGCGACCCCGATTTTCGGCCAAGGCTGGAATATTGGGCCGAGCGGCGGCGCAAGCTTCGCGATCAATCAATCGCTAGTCGCTACGGTGAGCTTTGGCTACACCTATCGGGGTCCGTTCGACGAAGGGCCGTCGCTGTCGCCATTGCCACCAGGTCAAGCGCCGGCCGCGGGTAGGCTCAAGCCCGGCGACGTTTCTACCGTCAACACCGGTCTCGGCTATAAGGGCGACCGGCTGGCCGCCCAGATTTCGGTTTCCTACTCGACTGAGACGACGACTTATCACGGCGCCCTTCCGCTGTTCCAAGCCGGCGACCGCGTGATCGTGAGCGCGAAAGCGGGATATGCCTGGACTGACAACTGGTCATCGCGCATCGCGACTTCATACTCGCACTTCAACAGAAATAAGGTTGCGCAGGTCGGACTTCCAGATCTTGTGCGCGAGACGTTAAACTCCAACAGCGACGTTTACAGTGTCTCGTTCGACACAAGTTACGCGCGCGCCAACTATTCGATCGGACCGGTCGTCAGCTATCTCTATCGCAACCACAATGGTTACGATCCGACCAACTTGGCGTTCACCCCCGCCAAAACAAGCTGGTCGGCAGGCGTTTCTGGCCAGATCGCACCGACTAATACAACCAGCATCAGTGCTTCGGTAGCACATGTGTGGGTGAATGAGGGCGACAGTCCGGACAAAATAATTCCGGTCAACTTCTTGCTGGTTGGAAGTGGCATCCCGGCATCGTCCACCAACGCCTGGGTGGTTTCCATTGGCAGCAACATTCGTTTCTAGGATCGATCCGATGCGCGATGAGCAATCACTTACGGTAGAGGAGCGCAGGATATGCGGCTCAGTCTGAGTGTGCTCATCCTTGGACTGCTCGTCGCCGTAGCGGCTCCCGCGCAGGCGCAACGGCGCTGCCCGGAAGGCCGCACCTTTGCGGGCGACTGCGTCAAGCCCGAACTCGCACAAGTTATGCGTAAGTCGGCCATCGTCTATTCGCTGCCAAAATTCTCCTACACCGCACCGCCGATGCTGCCGAGTGAGGATAGCGTTTACGCCGTACCGCGCGATTACAATGAGGCGCGACAGCTGTTCTGCGTCGGTGCGCCTGCGGTGTTGCTGACGGGTCCGGGAGTAACGTGCCGATAGGAAGCTGAATCACGGGAGGCGCGTGATGTCAGAACCAAAAATACGCAAGGCGGTTTGGCTTTGCGGATTGTTTGCCGCTCAGATGCTTCCGCTAACGAGCTCCGCTCCGGCTGCCATTTCACCGCAGCCGGGTCTGTGGAGAATAACCAGCAGTATCGAACGGGCCGGCACCACAAAGCCAGGCCCCACACAAACGACCTGCCTGACTGCGGATCGAATCAAAACAATGCTGTCGACCTCGGCCAGACCGAACAATCAAGCGCGGACGTGCAAGGACACCGAAGTCAAGACAACAAAGGCCGGCGTGACGAGACACGTTGAATGCCCCTCCGACTATACATTCGACACGGTGACAAATTACGTCGTCGATAGTCCGCAGCATTACCGCGGCTCAATCAAGATGACAATCGCCTACAAGAGCAACCCGGTCAGCTCGACCGTGACTTTGGTGGAAGGCCGTCGCATCGGCGAGTGCAAAAAATGATCGCTGCAATGAAAAGGGTGCTGTTCGCCGCGGCGCTGATCTGGACGGTTGTGATTGCTTCGTTTGTTGCGGTTAAACCCGCATTGGCTGACGCCAGCGCCTGCATAAATCTCGTAGGCGACGCTATCACCGCGCCAGGGGCGATTGCGGAAAACATTGCCGCACTTGCCGATCACCCCGAATGCACCGCACACGCCGAGGATCCGCTATTCCTCGCACTCACGGGAATGCTTGCAGTCCTCGACGCTGCGGGCGTGTTCCAAGACAACTACGACTCGTGCAATCAGGCGATCAATGGCGCGATCACGGCGGCGCTTGTTCAGTTGCTTGCCGCCGCCATCAACGATTCATCAAGCCCTCTGAATTTCTTTCTTGAGGAGATTCAGCAGGCGTCGGGACTAGATCTCGTGGGACTGCTCAACGACTATGCCAATCAGATCAAGAACGATCCCACCGTTGCGCAAGCTGTCCATGACGCATTGGCGGAGATTCCGGGACTCGATGTGTTCTTCGGCTACCTCGATTGCGCCTGCCGCGTTGCGACAGTCGGCGTCATTACGGCGGCGAAAGAAGCCATCACCGACGGGGGTAATTGCTTATCGTTTCTTGGCGATTGCGTAAGCGGCAAAGAGGACCCGCTCTCTTGCGCCGGCGATCTGTTGGCGAGCGGTCTCGACGCGGTTGAAAATCTCGTCGGCGACGTGGCGGGCGATATAGCAGATGTGGCCAAGGATATTTACTGCTTGTTCGGCGGCTGCGACAGCAAACCGCCAGACCAATGGGTCGACTGCACCAACGTTAAGTCCCCACTGGGCGGGTCTTCAGGAGGTTCCTTTACTCAGATCGATCCAAATACTTGGGTCGTGAAAGGGGGCGGCAACAGCGCCGATGTGTATTGCAGCTGCAACGCAAGCGTTCAGCACATGACGCAAGTTACGGTCACCGTTTCCGGTAGCAGCGGCTCGTACAACGTCTACAACAATGGCGCGCTTATCGGCACTGGAACGACCAACGATAAATTGCCGATAAACATCAGCCATCCGGCGCTGCAATGCGTGTGCAATGACCCGCAGAAAATCGCTCATGGCGACGGCAGTTGCAGTTGCCCGCTTGGCACGGCTTTGATGGTGGACGGAACCTCGGTCGATTTCAGCAACGACGACTGGCTCAATCTCAGCTGCGGCGTATGCCCGCTCTCAGGTACGATCTTCCAACTCGTGGGCGGGAACGTTTGCCTCCAGTGCCCCAGCAACCAAGTTGTGGGAGGGACCAGCAACAGCGACGGCGGATTTGCCAGCCTGTTTTGCCGGGACTGCGGCGCGAGACAGGTTCCTACCGGCGATCACCGGACATGTCGCTATTGCAATGATGGCGAAATAGTCTCCCCCGATGGATTGCAATGCGTTGATTGTCTTGCGTCAATCATTGGAGTCCTTTTTGGACTCGGCAACGCACCGATGGTCTTGAGTGATGACGGAAAGCAATGCATCAGCGCCATCTGTCCCAACAACCAGCGACTGATCAGCGTAAGTCACGCCGGCTATACTGGCTTCCACTGCGGTTGCGACGGGGGCAGCATCTTAGATCAGAACGGCATGTGTGTGATGTCGGCATGTTGTCCTGATTGGGCCCCGCTGAATACGAAAACGAATATGTGCGAGAATACAGTCGATTGCGGCCCTGGCCAAAAGCCCATTCTCCTCAACAAGGAAAATCACACATGGGGGTGCGGTAACTGCGACAATGCGAATTCGTGCGTGGTCGACCAAGCATGTATACCGTGCCCGAACGGAACCCACGTCAACCAGCAAAACAACTGTGTTCCAGACAATCCCGACCAGAACTGTGTAGCCAACTCACAACCGAAACTTAGCATTTCTGGCACGAATTCGGCCTGCAACGGCGGCGCGTGCCTCGTCTTCCAGAAGTCCTGTGAGCCCTGTGTGGGCGACGAGCAATCCAAGGGTGGCAACGACACCTGCCACCTCGACTGCGGTTCAGGCGAGACAGCATCGGATCACACCTGTAAGTCGGTTTGCGATTACGGATCTGTGTTCGTATCGGTTGATGCCACTGTTCCCATTGGCGGCCATTTGGTGTCAGAGAAAATCACGGCTTGTGTTCCGTGCACCGGTGATACCTATGCGGACTATGGGCCCGACCACCGCGGCGGAAAGTGCCTGCCATGTTGGGCCGGAAGCGGGCCCAACAAGGATCACACCACGTGCCTCACACCCCAACAGCCGCAGATCAACTGCGGCATGCTTGGCGCCGACTTTGTCCGAAATCCAAATTGGAAGCCGGGGCAGCCAGGCCAGTGTATCTTGCAATGCGGAACCGGGCGGCAGCCGAATGCCGACGGCACGGCTTGCGTCTCGTCGTGTCTTGTGACGGCGAGTTTGCTCGATCCGCGTTCAGGGACAACCAACCAGGTGTGCTTGACGAATACATTCAATGGCGTTGCCGGGAGCAATCAGACACCGTGCAACGGCAGGCTTGAGAAATTCAGAACCGCAGACGGAATCGTCACCGCGTGTCTGCCATCCACGTTTGGCGCAGCGCTTCCGGCGGGTGGCGGGATCCGCTGCAGTGGAGAATTCTATTCGCTCGATCGTCTTGGTGGGCAAAGGATTCAACTGTGCCTTAAGGCTGTTACACAGCCGGTCGGTACGGCCGCTCTGGTGGAGCCAGAGGACTGCAGCGGCGGCTTGGAATCGTATTCGAATGCCTCCGGATTCAAACTTTCGTTTTGTCACTCAATTCCGAGGGCTGACCGCTACAAGGCACTTGGTATCCAGCCGGCAAATTTGATTCTTCAGACACCCCCGACCACGTCCAAGCCAAAGACCGCACAGGAATGCGCGACCCTCGGCGCTGCCTTCATCCGTGACCCTCGTGATGCCTCCAGATGCACCCCTTGCGGGAGAGGTCTGGTGCCAAATGCAGCAAGGACAAGCTGCGTAGCCATGAGCACTCCCCCGCCGAGACGGAATGCCACCGTGCAGTGCCCGCCACGAACGCGTCCAAATGCGAGCGGCACGGGCTGCGTGCCGGAGCTCGACCTCGGCGATCAGATCAATCCGGGAAGCTCGATTCGCGTCCCCGGCGGCGGTCTCAGGCCTGCCCCGGGCCCGACCATTACGCCATCCATCCGTGACGGCAAGCCTTAATGGGTGGTTCGATGCAATTGCTGGATCGTTCTAAAGCTTTGGTCGTGGCGGCAGCGTGGAGCGCAATAGGTCTGCTCGCCGGACTGGGAGTGGAGGTTTCCTCCGCCATGGGCCAGAGCAGCTCAGGAGTGCCGACCGAGAAAGACATAAAATCGCAACCCGGTCAGACTTTCATGGTCGGTCGTGATGGAAAGGTATACCGCATCGGCGACGCCTGCATTCGCAAGAGCGACCAAAAGCCGGGGGTGGTGAAACGCGACGCTTGCGCGCGCTGGTATTGTAGCTTGCCTGATGCGCAAGACATTATCGAGCTTCGTCCAAACATTGCGGCTGAAATGAACTGCGTCTGGCGACTCTATGGCACACATTGCCGATGCGGCCCACGAGATGCTGCAGATAAGAAATCGCCGTGATCGCCGCTAGCAATCCTATGAAAGCATCGAATATCAAACCGAGGAGCTCGAAATGCGTATAAGCCCAACGACGGTTGCTGCTGCGGCAGCATCGAGCCTTGTGACGCTTTGCGTGACGATCACGGTTATCGCGGTTGCCACCGATGCGTTCCGCAGGCCGGAGCTGTCACGCGCGCAGCGCACCGAAATCGCAGAGCTCGTCAAGGAACAGCTGCGCGGCCATGATGAATCAGTGGACAAAAAATCGCAGCCACAAGGTCTATCCGACGCGCAACGCACCGAAGTTGTGCGTGTCATCAAAGAACATTTCCGGGAACACCCCGAGACAATGCAGGAAATCATCGCCGAGTTGATCAAGCGTCGCGCTTCTGCGACCGCGGCGAATGCACCCGCTCCGGCCAATGCAGATAAGTCTGAGATTATCAAGACAAATGCCCAGGCGTTATTCAATTCGCCCCATCAGGTCACCCTGGGTAACCCTGATGGCAATGTAACCTTGGTCGAATTCTTCGATTACAACTGCGGTTTCTGCAAACGTGCGCTCGCCGACACGCTGACACTGATGAAGGATGACCCCAATCTGAAGATCGTACTCAAGGAATTTCCAATTCTCGGACCCGGTTCAGCCGAGGCGGCACGTGTCGCCGTCGCCGTTCGTATCCAAGACACGACCGGCCAGAAATATCTGGCATTCCATCAAAAGTTGTTGAGCGAGCCGGGTCCAGCCAACAAGGATACCGCTCTTGCGGCGGCACGAAGTGCCGGCGTCGATATGGATCGTCTGCAAAACGATATGACAGGTGAGGAGGTTACGCAGACCCTTGCGGAAAGCGTCAAGCTTGCTCAAGCGCTCGGAATAAACGGGACGCCCGGATATGTGGTCGGCGATACCATTGTTCCTGGAGCCGTCGGTGCGGCCGCGTTAAAGGCGAGAATCCAGCTCACGCGCGAACGTCCTGGCAAGTAATGCAGCGAGCCCCGCTCCGCGGAGTAAGGCAGAACATCACCATTGAAGGCCCTCGTCGTTCGATGTCGCCTATGGGTCATTAGCGACCGATTCCAGCCCTCCCTGGCACGTCCGCTATACCCCCATTAGCGGCCGGAAAAGCAGACATGGCGCCGGACGCGGACCCAGCTTCGCGACTTCCGCTATTTTGGACGCAATCGGGTGAATAACGGACATGGCACCGAAAGCAAAATCGGTCGCTAATGACCCTGAACGTCCATTCGTTGGCGGTAATTTCCGCATCGCAAGTACGTCAGTCGCGGCTTGCGTCTTGATCGTTGCAGACGTCCGCGCAAGAACCATTGGGGGAAAGCGCACCGGACATAAACAGCCACCATAATGGAACTTAATTATTTTTGGCGCCCTCTCGAATCCATGCGCGTATTGAATCGCGGTCACAAGTCGAGAGCTTCTTTTTGCCATGTGGCATGCGCAGTTCAGGCGCGACGCGCCAGTCAAGCAGCAACATCAGATTGCTTGATTCTGGATCTCCCGGAATGACCATGCGTCCAAATTTGGTACCCTTCATCACGCCTTCATAGGTGGTCAAATCCAAGCCGCTTTTCTCAGTGCCAATGCCGCCTGGCTGGTGGCAACTTCCACAACGCCATTTAAATAGCGGCAAAATATCTTCGGCAAAACTGACCGTAGGTGCGGCTGGGGCTGCGCACAACTGGCTGGACGACATGACGATCTCTCCACCGATGACCGCCGTCACGGCGACTACCGAAGCGGCCGCGAGTAACACTGTTCGTCTTTTCATGCTAGGCTCCTGCGATTTCCAACCTATTTTGAAATATAGCATATTTTGCGTAAATCAATGCCGAGGGTAATGGCATTGACTCACATCAATAAAATAATCGGCGAACGGGCATATCACGCGCTGCCTGATTGAAATTGGGCTGAATTACCTTGCCGACAGTCCTGCTACATGGAAGCCCTTGTTCCGAAAACGAAGGAGCGACCCGATGTTCGCTCCCAGGTCGCAGAACAACTTGCGCTGCGGTTACCAGCTCCAGGCGAGCGACGCCATCAGGAGGTGGACGTTGTAATTCGGATTGTCGGAGGCGAGAAACAGCGCTGATGGTGCGATGATTGAGTTATACGTGGCCAACGGATCATTTGCCCAGTTGCTGACCGAATTGCGCTCCCAGGTGTAGCGGAGCTTGGCTCTGACCTCGCCTTTCCAGCCAAGTCGAGTGACGACAGTCGGGTCAAACTTGTATATCGCAGTCGCATCCAAGCGCTGGAACCAGGTGGTAAAATCGGGAAATTGGCCCGTCGCTGAGAGACCGCTGGGAGTGCCTAGAAAAAGATTCATACGATCGATGCCGCGCGATGCGGTGTAGCGCAGTTCCGTATCAAGCTTGTTCGGAATCGCCGCATGTCGCACCAAGGCGGTGAAAGTGTCTACGACAGTCCTGTCGTTCGTCTGCGTCTGATAGTTCGTCGCGTTTATGGGGCATGTATTGTTAGTACAAGCGTTCCCGTACAGCAGCTGAGTATAGAATTCCCGCATGTAGCCAACCATGATGGACGTATTGGGGCTGATCACATAGGTCGCGTCGATGCCCCCGCTCCATGAACGGCTGTCTTCCAATCCCTGTTGATTGAGCGGGTTAACGCCGTAATTTTCATCCTTATATTTGAAGGTTGGGGTGATGGTGACGCCGCGAACGACAACGACATCAACGGCAAAGTTGGCTTTCCATGTTTCGCGATTGTCGAGCATCAGCTGCCGGTAGGAACTCTGATATCTCCAATTGGTGGTTGACGGGGCGCTCGGTTGGGGAAATTGAATATTCCCCACGAAATTCAAGTAATCGTAATTTTCATAGCGCCGATTGGCATAATAGCCACTTGAGCGAGCGGTGATCCAGCTCGTCGGTTTCCAGTCGGCAAACACTTTGCCGGAATGCTCGTTGGTGACGTCGGCGTCGGTGCGCGTATAGTTATATCGCTCGTAGCCATAAGCAGCGCCCAGATTCCATTCGCGCGACGGCCGCCAAGTCAACTCTTCGGCGGCGTTTTGCTTGGTGTAGGACATCGACAAGCTTGAGATGCGACCTTCTGCAGGCGCACCTGTTGCATCGTAGTGTTGCCAGGTCGCGAAAAAAATCTCCGGCGTGTTGTTTTGGAAGTCGTAGTACCGGTAGCTGAGTTTCGACGTGAGTTCGGGAGTGATCTTGGTGGTCAGAACGTTGTTGCTCAACAGCGTGTTGATGGCGCCGTTCAGGCTCGATGCCGGAAGCGGATAGAACTGATTAACCGACATTGGGATGAACGCTGCATCCTGCCGCATCATCGTGTAGCTGAGCGTGCCAGCATATCGGCTCTTCCACGGCAGGTCGGCAGCCAACGTTCCATTGAAGGCATTGGCGTTATTGCTCGGCGGCAAAGACATTTGACCGCGCTGAACGGCGTTACCGGAAATTGGGCTTTGCACCGTGTAGGCTGCATAGTCGTCGGTATATTGCGAGCCGTTATAGCCCAGCTTGAATGTGTACCGCTGACCCCACGCAGACGTGCCGACATATTCGCCATTCAGGCCGTAATTCTGCGTGGTATCGGCCACCGGCTTCGGAACCTGGACCGTCCCGCTAAATGCGCTCCCAGCAAGGTTAGTGATCCCGTCAACCTGGGTGCCGGTGCGGCGCAAATGGGAATAGTCTGTCTTGATGTCCCAGGCATCACTCGGGGTCCAACGATATTGGACGGATGCGGTGTCGCGTTTGATGCCGATGTCGGTCTGATAGAAATTGAGAGTGGGGAAATTTGCCGGGGCAGCGACCTGTTTATTCAACGTCAGCGCGTTAGTCCCGACCCCTAGATAGGGTGTTTGCGCGCTGGTGCTGTAGAGATGGGGAGTCTGGTCCCAGCCAAAGCTGAGGTAGTGTTGGCCGGCCTTCGATAGGTCAAGATAGTAGCTCTGATCGCTATAGCCGATGTTCGTGCCCCAGAGGTCGGCTTGGTAGAGGCCATTTTTGCTTCCGGTTGCCAGCCAGATATTCGAAAACGGGCCCGGTTTGATCGAACTATACTCGTAGTACTTGGCCAAGCTCTCTTGGTTGAGATAGGCCGAGCCGTTGCGTTGCGGATTGTTGAGGAAGAAGCGTCCGCCCGCCTCAATGGTGCCGTGGAACCACCATGAGGACGCTGGTTCTGCAGCGGATGCTGTTTGAGGCGGCACGCTGGTCGCGGTCGTTGCCGTTTGTGCGAGTGCGGCAGTCGAAACCCATATCGCGCCACTCAGTACTGCACCGATTGTGCACGTCCGGACCAATCCAATTCGCCGTTGCATCGCACCGCCCCTATTCCAACATTAACAATCCTGTTCTTCTCGATTTTGTTGACACCTGTTCAACGTTGGAACGCACCGCCGGCCGGACTGTTACTGCCATGAACATTTGTGTGACAATTCTGGCACGAGCGGCTCACCGAAAATACTGTGTTGGGCCCGACCACCACACCATGACTGCCTATGCCATGACACTCTAGGCAAAGCCGCGGGCGCGGGAGTTTCAGCGAATATTCGTTGATCGAGCCATGTGGATCGTGGCAGTTCAGGCAGTTTTCCCGAACGGGCATGTGCTCGAATAGGTACGGTCCGCGCTTCTCAGCATGGCACGTGTAACAAGTGTCGTTGATCGAATCTTTCTTTAGCAGCGCCTCGGTGATGGAGCCATGCGGATTATGACAATCCGAGCACACCATCTTGCCTTCACGCAGCGGCATGTGTGACGAGCGGAACATCTGCGCGCGCCGGTCCTTATGACACTGGAAGCAAGTGTCCGGCTCAAACGCAGTCTTCAGCTGGTGCTTGATCGATACGTTCTTCATGATCGTGTGGCAATTGGTGCACATGAGGCCGCGCGTTTCGTGGGTGCTGCCGCTCCAGTATGTTCTATCCCCCCTTTGATGACAGCTTAAGCAAACGGTGTTGTTCTCCTCGGCAGTGCGCGATGGATCATTGGGTCGGAATGAAATGATCCCACCCACACTGCTTCCATCAGACGGTGCAGTTTTGCTGACCAGGATGGGGATGGGCCTTGCAGGGGCGTTTTTTGTGCTGTTCGCTGGGGCGGGTTGCGCAGGGCGGAGGCTCGCATAGTAGCTGGCGAGGTTATTGATCGTGCGCTCGTCGAGAGACGCCGCGAGTGCTTTCATCGTCGCGTCGTTACGTGATCCGTCCTTGTAGGCTTTAAGCGCGGCAGCGAGATATCGCGCATCCTGACCCGCGAGGCTCGGCCACATGGGATTGCCACTGACACCTTGCGCGCCGTGGCAGCCGGCACACGCAGCACTCGCAGCCTTGCCTGCGGCTGGATCACCTACGGATGGAGTCTGCGCCCGCGCGGGTGTTTGCCGTGCATAGTAGAAAGCAATGTTGTTGAGTTCTACATCACCCACACTCGAGAGCATCGCCTTCATCAACTCATGCCTGCGCTGACCGGTTTTATAAGCCTTCATCGCTATGACTAGATAATTCGGATCAAGCCCAACGAGGCTTGGGATTCCGGGCCTCTTGCTGATTCCGACCTCGCCGTGACACGCCGCGCAACCGACACCCTTCACGTGCGCCGAGCCCGGTCCGTGGCAATTTTCGCAATCAAATTTACCTTGATGGGTCTTGCCGATTCTGCCCATCAGCGTCTTACTGAATGCTTCGGCTTGGCTCGCGTGGCAGGTCAAACAAGTTTTCGCGCCGACAAAGGTGGCATCAATAACAACCCACTTGCGACTCGGCGTAGTTGCTCTGGGTTCATTTGGCGGCGAGATCGGGTTTGGATTTTGTTGCCCGTCGCGCTTTCGCATGAATTCGCGCAGCGCGTCGAAAAGGTTGTCGGCTTCAGCAACTTTGAGTCGCGGCGCGCTGAATGATTTCGGCGCGGCCCCGATCTGCTGCGCGTACCCGCGCAGTGCCGTAAACGCCTCATCGTCGAATTGCGGATGAGGATTCCGATGGGGATTCTGCGATTCCTCGGGGTTGACAGGTTTCGGCTGTTCAGCGTCGATCGATTGGACGAAATCGACCAACGCTGAAAATGCACCGTGATGAAATTGATGATCACGACCCAGCTCCGCGATTTGGGCCAGGGAAGATGCTCCGCGCATCGAAGAAAAATTTTCTGCAATGAGCTTAGGTTCTTCGGAGCGGGCCGGTTGTGTGAAACCGATAAAGGCTAGATTAATTAGCCCTGACCAGAATATCAGTATCCACCTGATGGTAGAATTTGAATAGGCGCGGCTCGGTGAGATATTTATTTGTTTGCTACCGAGACCGACATCCACATTGCGATTTCCTCGGCTGAACATCACAGCGCCCCTGCCGTCAGCACGCAAACATATCCAGATTGATGGATGTTCGTCCAAATATCTCGCTATCCGAAATTCAACCGATCCGGAGTTACAAGCGAACGTGACAAATCTGCAACACTAAAGGCATATCGGGAATGCGAAAAATCAACGCTTTTGTTGCGATAGGCATTGATCAGGGCAATGATGGTCGTGCATCCTAAAACGATCAAAGTAAGACAGGAGTTTTCTGCACAAACGAAGCTTTGCGGGACGTCCATCAGAATCCAATCGAGGGAAAACTCAAGCCATTTGGCTAAGCCTTTCAAAGCCAATGGTTTCAAACTGCCGAAGGGCTGATAGATGCCGGTCATCGCTCTGATGACGGCAAAACATCCCTTCTTCGATCGAAGTTGATTGGCAGTACGTTTTCTTGCTCACGTCACTGATCGTCGTGGGAGGTTCATCATTTCTAATGTTGAAAAGGAGATCGACTATGAATCGCATGATGTTTGTTGCGGCAATGGTTGCAATGTTTGGAATCAGCGGGGCTCAGGCTGCTGGCGATGTCCAAGCAGGTAGCGCCAAAGCTGTCGCGGCCGGCTGCCAGGCGTGTCACGGGGCAAATGGCGAAGGAAATCCAGCAGTAAACCCACCAGGCCCCAAGCTGGCAGGCAAGAGCGAAGCTGACCTTGCTCAGGCGTTAAACGACTATAAGTCGGGTAAGAAGCCAAACCCTGTCATGAAGGCGAGTGCGAGCTCGCTCAGCGACGCGGATATTGCGAATCTGGCTGCTTTTTATGCCTCCAAGAAATAAATGAATTCATCGTGTAGGCATTGGCAATAACAACTCAACGTCAGGTGCGAGGCAGCTGACGTTGAGTATTTGTGTCACAAGCTCAACAAACTCACTCGCCTCGAACCTACCCCGCTGAACCGATGTCGACGATGCTGCTCTGTCCGATGAGGTCAATATTGACACCGTCGCCCAAATTTTTTCGCTGCTCCGCCTCTTGCACATTCACCTATTCGGATTGAACTATGTAGTCTTCATCATTGGCCTGATGTATTGCTATGCGTGTATGCGGCACGTGTGCGTTTAACTACGTCTAGCGTCCGACGGCGGACCGGCGTGGGAAATTTCACCGCATAGGCTTTCATCGCGGCTGGAGGCATTCATGAACGAGCCTACCGAAACCTCTATTCACAAGGGATTCATCGCGCGCATCTGGGCTTTTATCGCACGGCCCAGTGCGCGTTTTTCGCTCGGCGTGCTGATCCTCGTAGGCGGTATCGGTGGCATCTTGTTCTGGGGCGGTTTCAATTGGGCGATGGAATTATCAAACACTGAAGCGTTCTGTATTTCATGCCATGAGATGCGTGATAACGTCTATCAGGAATTGAAGCAGACGATCCACTACACGAATCGATCGGGCGTTCGAGCGATATGCTCGGATTGCCATGTCCCAAAGGAGTGGATCTATAAGGTTAGGCGAAAAATCCAGGCCACCAATGAACTCTTTCATCACATATTCGGCTCCATTGACACACCAGAGAAATTTGAAAAGCAAAGACTAGAGCTCGCTCAGCACGTGTGGGCAACCATGAAGGCAAATAATTCCCATGAGTGCCGCAATTGTCATTCGGTTGAATCGATGGATCCGCACAAGCAAAGTCCTGCTTCGCAGATCATGTATGCGGCAATCCAGAATGGGGCGACCTGCATTGATTGTCATCGCGGCATAGCACACAAACTGCCGAAATAACTCTGGCAAATGCCGCCAGACCCTCGTTCGTTGAAAAAAAGAAGATGTCGTGTTGATCTAAATCAATGCCTCAAAGTGAATTTGTGCGATTTTTTTCAATAAAAATATGGAGGTGCAATGTCACCAGGTCAGATTAGCCGCGATAATTGTGCCAGCATACTCTCGGGCTGAAACATAAGCGGCATTACACGGGAGGAACGTAGGGGGCGGCCTTCGCGGGTCGGATCAGTGAGGCAAGACCCTACCTTGGCCGCCTTCTTCGTCCTTGTCGATTGTTTCGCCGTATCCAGTCTGCGAGGAGGGCCACATGTTATCGCCGCGCTCAAATAAGAACGATTTATGGCTTAGTAATTCATGGATCAAAGCGATTTCAAAATGGTGGTCAGATTGCGTCGAGAGACATCGTGCATTGAACGAATTATCGAAGTTGAAATGTTACGCCGAGGAGGAAATCGAGCGCATAGCAAATGACGCAGGGGTATCGGTCGCGGAAATTCACAAACTGGTGAGTCGCGGTCCCGAAGCGCCTAATCTTCTGCTACGCCGGATGTCGGTTCTTGATTTAGACAGCAATGAAGTCGCTCGAATCGAACCTTTGGCGTTCGCAGAACTCAAGAAAGGCTGTTCTCTGTGTGATAGTCGTCGGCGCTGTGTAAAAGATCTCGCGCGCGATTCCAGCGATCCAATGTGGGAGGAATATTGCCCCAATGCAGGCATGTTGTTGGCGCTCAACGCACTACCATGGGTATTACGACGCGAGTGACAGGCAGGTGATTTTCCACCCGCCAGCAACCGTGAGGGAAATAACATGAGCATGACCAATTTCGTTTGTGAATTATTGGGCAAGCTTTCAGCATTCGTGTCGCAACGAAGGGAGCCAGATTTTGTCTGTGCTGATTGCGAGCGAACGGATCGTTGCGCGTTACCGCCGAGCAAGACCTGCATCGTTCGTGCAGCACAAATTGCTCGCGGCGATTGGAAAGCCAAGCGACGGGCGAGACTGATCATAGGCTAACCAGATTCGCGGTATTTCGCCTTTGGTGTCGCGGCAGTGCGCGAATTGCAGACGTGGTAATTTGGCGGAATGCGAGGTCAATATTGCAATTTCTAGGGAGAACCTAGCCACCATCATTCGCGGGGGCATGAATGATAGCGGAAGAAGCCGCTTTTTCACGAGCGTCACGAGTCGTTTGTTAAATGTATTAACTGCGTGGCTTGGCTACAGAGCCGAGCAGCAAGTCGCGCCCGCCGCTCACAGGCAGAAACCCCACATAGCTTCTCAGGCTAACGACGCTTAGCTTTTGGTCGTTTAGGCTCGCTCGCGAGTGAGCTAAGCGTCTGCTCGTTTGGACAATATTTGGGCCAAGTTGCACCTATTGGCTTATCCTCAAGCTCATGCGCACAAAGCTGCTTAAGGTCGCAGTTTGAGCAACAGCGTTGAAGATCACGCAACACCGAAATATCGATGTGGTTTCGATCAAGTCGAAGCTGATCCATTCGCTTATAAAGAAGATCGGCAGCTTTTTCGTCATGTTTGGCGAGAACGCGAAGTTCTGCAGGCGAAATTCCAAGCTCGTGCGCAATGTGCGAAAGTTCCTCTGAATCTTCCAGAGCGGCAATTTCATTGACGGATGCAATCCTCCCAAACCAGTTTTTCGAGGCGTCAATCAATCGCTGGATCAGTTGAACATATATACTTGACGCTCTCGTTTGCATTGCAGATCACTCCAAAATGCCATGTCAGGCTGCTCCTTCTGTCAATGACCGCCTTGATCCAAGTCAATGGCGACAAGTCTCTCAGACCTGGCTGATTATGCCCGCAGATCTTGCTCGCCCATACCAACGAGGTGATCGAATAAAGCCGCTGTTTGCTGCAGTGCAGGAGTCCGGTGTTGGCAGGCACCTTTCAGACGTTAGCCAATGTCCGTTGTGATAACGCTAATGAGGGAAGAGGCGACATTACCGAAATAAGAGGAGCACTCATATGGCCGGCCCCGAAGAAATCAACGCCGACATGCTTGCTTTCTGGAATGGGCAGGGCGGACATACTTGGGTAGCGCGCCAAGCGCACACTGATATTACCCTGGCGCCAGTGGCTGAGGCTTTGCTCGCTTTTGCCACGCCAGGCATCGGCGAGCGGGTACTGGACGTGGGCTGCGGCTGCGGAGCGACGACACTTGAATTTGCGCGCGCCGTAGGTGCTTCTGGTCGCGTAGCTGCGTTAGATATCTCTGGGCCGATGCTGGCCGAAGGTGAGAAGCGCGCGAAGGCTGCCGGCATTACCAATATCAAGTGGCGGCAGGCCGATCCCGCTACGGCCGCGTTGGATGAATATGATTTGCTGACCTCGGCTTTCGGCACGATGTTCTTTGGCGATCCGGTGGCCGCTTTTGCTCACATGCGTCGCGCCGCCAACTCTGGTGCACGGATGGCGATCATTTGCTGGCGGTCGCTGTCCGAAAACCCCTGGATGGAGGTACCGATGAACGCGGTCCGTCCCCATGTGCCCCCACGGCCGAAACCAGTCCCGAACGCGCCAGGAATGTTTGCCTTCGCCGATCCGCAACACGTTTGCGAGATACTCACCGCAGCCGGATGGACGCCGCCTCGGTTCGAGAAGCTTGACCTCAATCTGGACATCGCGGCTGGCCGCGGGCTGGAGGAGGCCGTAAATCAATCGATTCTAATTGGTGCAGTAAATAGCTGGCTGCGCGGTCAGCCGGCCGAGGTCGTCGCAGCCGCCGTCACATCCCTTCGCAAGGCGTTCGCGGCGTATGTGGAAGGCGCGAGCGTGCGCTTGCGCGGCGCGATGTGGTTGATCAGCAGCGCGCCCGCCTGAGAAGCCGCATCTCACTAATTTTGCTGCGGTGCATTTTGGTTGGTATTGGCACGGAATAGACCTCAGACGACGTCCGCTATGGCGACGCTAATAGGGGTAATAGCCGACATCGGTAGGGACACGTTCCCAACGAGAAATTTTTCTCGGTCGTGATTTTGGACGCGATGGGAGGCGAACCGGACAATACGCAATGGCGGTTCCGACGATGGCGAAAACGGCAACTTCAATAGCTTGATCACGTTCATTCTCGCCCGTTGTAAGACCGCCTCAGTTGGCAGCCTCTTTCATTTTTTGCGTTCAAAAATATCCCACCCACGATGGTATCAGACCGCGAATTATAAAAAGCACACCCACTCCAATCGGGAAAACGTGGAATATGAGATTTATCCAAAATTTCTCAGGGGTCTTAGCCCGCGTCAAATGCTCGCGACCGCGATAGCTTGTCCAGGCTTGCCGTCGCCACATGTTCACGGCTGAGACAATTCCGGCGATCAGGAGGGCGAAACCAAACAAGACGTAGCCGGCGCTGTCCATCCCCCTCTACTCCTTGGCGGCTTCTTTCATTGCATAATTTCGGATTGTCCGGGCCTGTGCCGTTTGTGGTCAGGATACAATCGGCCACCTTTCCGGCCGGTATCTTCGGCGCGCGGCATGGCAGGCAGTAGATACGGCCCTGTCCGCACACCTGCCTTGCGCGCGCCCTCCGTTCACCTAGGAAGCGGCGAAGTTCTTCACCCCGGAACAGAGTCGGCCGTTGATCATCGATTGGCTAGGCGCTCGCGTAGATCGGAGTGTGACTTCAGCATCTCATAGCCTGCAAGGTGACTTTGCGCCCAAAGCATCAGCTCTCCCCACAGGTACCACCAGATTGAAATGGCCTGACGAGCGGCTTCGAGCTTGCCCTGCTCAGACGTTTCCCCGCGAGCAGAATCGGTTCTCTCATAAAGTTCGGCCATACTCTTGATGTACTGCTCACAATAATTGAGAATGTCTGGACGGCGCTGAGACCCTGCCTTAATCGGCACGACGCCAGATGTTAGTTTTTCCGACAATGTCTTCAGCCCCTGAAAGTCGGAATACCGATCGCTGTGTTGCCCCGGTGCTGCCCCGACGTGCGATAAAGTCAATAGCCAAAAAATCGCGCAAAGATTCTGAATCGAAATCAATGCGTTATTGGCGCGCCCGGAAGGATTCGAACCTCCGACCCCCAGATTCGTAGTCTGGTGCTCTATCCAGCTGAGCTACGGGCGCTGACCGCCGTATTTTTTACGCGACCCGCGCGGAGGACCGCGGAACGCGCATAGCTATAGGCTTCATGCTGCATTGACAAGGGTTGGGCAGCCTGCCGCAGCCGCTTAGGCGCGGCGCTTGCCGCGGCGCGCGCTGAGCTCGATCGCGCGGTCCGGAATGGTGATGTGGAAAGTCGCCCCGATCGTGCCCTCGATCAGGCGGATCTCGCCGCCGTGCGCGCGCACCAGTTCGGACGCAATGGCAAGCCCGAGACCGGTACCGCCGCTGCGGGTCGAGCCTTGGAATGCCTCGAACAGATGTTCCTTGGCCTTTTGCGAAAATCCCGGACCGGTATCCGAAAGCTCGATGACGACGACCGCGCCCTCGCGCCGGCCGGTGACGCGGATTTGGTCGCGCGCCGGATCGTTCGGCGTACGGCTTGCCAGGGCCTGCATGGCGTTGCGTGAGAGATTGAGCAGCACCCGGAACAATTGATCGTAGTCTGCGTCCACGATCATGCCGCGCTCGATCGCCATGATCCAACTGATCTGCGCGTCGGAAATGAGCCCGAGCGTCTCGCGCACCTCCTGCACCAAGGCCTCCAGTTGCACCGGCTTGCGCTCCGGCGGGCGCTCCTGCACGCGCCCATAGGACAGCGTGGATTCGGCGAACGCGATGGCGCGTTCGAGCGCATGCATCAGCTTCGGCGCAAATCGCTGCACGCGCGGATCGGGAAGGCTGGACAGCCCCTCCGAGAACAGCCGCGCCGAAGCGAGCAGATTGCGCAGATCGTGATTGATTTTCGAGACGGCGAGCCCAAGCGCCGCGAGCCGGCTCTTTTGCTGCAGCATCGAGGCGAGATCGCGCTGCATGGTATTGAGCTCGCTTTCGGCGAGCCCGATCTCGTCTTGCCGCCGCGTCACCGCGATGACGAGCGCCGGATTTTCCGGCATCTTGCGAAACGCAATCATGTTAGTCGTGATACGTCGCATCGGGCGCACGAACAGAAAATGGAGAGCAAAAAAAACCAGCATGCCGGTGATGCCCGAAATAAGCAGCGAGATGAGCATCACGTAGACCGAGAAGTTCAGCATCGCCTGGCGCATCGGCCCTTCTTCGAGCACGATCTCGACGAAGTCGCCGCCCATGGGCGCCGGACCGACCGCTCTGATCAGATCGCTATCCTTGCGCACGAACATCGTCTCTAATGCGCCGACGATGGCGCCGAAGCTCGACACGTTGCGCAGGTCGATCGATTGATGCACCATATCGGGACTTTCCGATACGGCGAGCAGGCTTTTGCGCTCGCCGGTTTTCAACACCACCGACCTTGCGCCGACGCTGTCGAGGATTTGCCGCCGCAGGCTTTCCGGCACCATTCGGCTTGGCGCTGCTTCGAGCACCAAGGCGCCGGTATGCGCAGCCGCCAGCCTGTCGTTGAGCCAGTTCACCCGATAGGTCGCGATCGCCGGCACGTAGATCAGCACCACGGCGACCATCACAAAGAGGATGGTGAGAACGAGCAGTTTTCCCGACAGGCCGAGGTGGTGCGACCGGCGTCGCCGCGGGGTCTTTTTCGGCTCACTGTCTTGCGTCATCGGAAGCCTTGACTGAACGCCAACTTGCTCGACCAGCGCCGCCATTGTGCGATGGAGGCTCCAGGCAGTCAAACGTCCGTGGAATCAGCAACAAAATGGAACTGTCACGTCACGCTCTTGGATCGGTATTCGGGTCTGCCAACAGCACCGGATTGAGGATCGCGAAATCGGCAAAAGTACGGTGGTCGCGCTTTGACGGCGCGAAATATAAAGTTCGTGGTGACCGAAGGGTTCCCTTCCGCCAGTCTGCCCCCTTGGCGAGGCTTGCGGTGTCGAGCCAAGACGCTGTTTTAGAAGCAAAATGTGATCCGGCCGCGCAACCTTGCCGTCGCATTGACGGGCCAAGGGGGCTCCCTTATAAGCCCGCCAAACCAAACAGCGCCGACGACCCGAGGCAAATCGGGCTTTTGGATCAAGATGCGGCTTGGCGCTGGAATTTCATCCATTGGCCCCGTCGCGGCAAGCGGAGATCAAGCCCGTGAAGCGGACCTATCAACCAAGCAAGCTGGTGCGCAAGCGCCGCCACGGCTTCCGTGCCCGCATGGCAACCAAAGGTGGCCGCAGGGTGGTTGCAGCAAGGCGCACGCGCGGGCGCAAGCGGCTCAGCGCTTGAGCCGGGCGCGGCGCCCCGCGTCATCCCATGCAGCGTCTCAAACAACGCGCGGATTTTTTGGCCGCCGCAGCCGGCGCCAAGGTTCCCGCGACTGCCTTCGTGTTGCAGGTGCTTCGGAGGCGCGATGGCGGACCGGTGCGGGTTGGTTTCACCGTATCGAAAAAGATCGGGACCGCCGTCGAACGAAATCGCGTTCGGCGCCGCCTGCGCGAGATCGTCAGGCGGTCGGGGCAGGCTGGAATGAAGCCGGGATACGACTATGTATTGATCGGGCGGCGGGCAGCACTGGGGCTACCGTTCGATCGGATGATCGAGGATTTCGGCCGCGCGCTCGGGAATGCACACGCGCGCCGGTCGGACATAAACCGCTAAGCTTATTTAAGACTTCGCTTGTAGCCTTGAAGAGTGCCGAGACGCTGGTGCAGCGGGCGAGCAGAGCATCGAGATGAGCGACCAGAAAAACACCATTCTCGCGATCGTTCTCTCCGCGATTGTCGTGATCGCATGGCAATATTTCGTGGGCCTGCCGCAGATGGAAAAGCAGCGGCAGGAGGCGCAGCAGAAGGCGCAGCAACAGCAGCAGATGCAGCAGCTGCCGGCGCAGCAGCCGTCCGCCGCCGCCCCGCAACTTCCCGGTCAAGGCGGGGCACCGACCGCCGAACAGCAGCTCTCGCGCGATGCCGCCATCGAATCGTCCGGACCGCGCATCAAGATCGACACGCCGCGCCTGCAGGGCACGATCGCGCTCAAAGGCGGTCGGATCGATGATCTCGCACTGGTGCAATATCGCGAAACCGTGGACCCGACATCGCCCGCGGTTGTTCTCTTGTCGCCGTCAGGAAGCCCGCATCCGTTCTATGCCGAGTTCGGCTGGGTGGCCGGCAACGGCACGACGGCGAAATTGCCCGACGGCAATACCGTTTGGCGCCAGCAGGGAATCGGCGCTCTCGGCGTCGGTCGGCCGGTGACGCTCGGCTACGACAATGGCGAGGGCCTTGAGTTCACCCGCACGATCTCGGTCGATGACAAATACCTCTTTACCGTCCAGGACCGGGTTGCGAACAAAGGCTCACAACCGGTCACGCTGTTTCCCTTCGGCCTGATTTCACGTCATGGGACGCCGCTGACGCAAGGCTATTACATCCTGCACGAAGGTTTGATCGGCGTGCTCGGCGATCAGGGCCTGCAGGAAGAGACCTATAAGAAGATCGAAGAGAAAAAATCGATCACCTTCAAGGCGACCAATGCCTGGCTCGGCATCACCGACAAGTATTGGGCGGCGACCTTGCTGCCGGACGTCAAGGCTTCGATCCAGGCGCGCTTTTCCGCCGACACCGCCGGTCCGATCAAAACCTATCAGACCGATTTTCTCGGCGACTCGCAAACCATTGCGCCTGGCGCGAGCGGTACCAGCAGCACCCGCCTGTTCGCCGGCGCCAAGGAAGTGGCCATCGTCGACGGCTACGACAAGCAGCTGGGACTCAACCGCTTCGAGCTGCTGATCGACTGGGGCTGGTTCTATTTCATCACCAAGCCGATGTTCTGGGCCATCGATTTCTTCTTCAAATGGCTTGGCAATTTCGGTCTCGCGATTCTCGCCGTCACCGTTGCGGTCAAGATCCTCTTCTTCCCGCTTGCCAACAAATCTTATGCCTCGATGGCGAAGATGAAGGCGGTGCAGCCCGAGATGCAGAAGCTGCGCGAGCTCTATCCCGATGACAAATTGAAGCAGCAGCAGGAGATCATGGCGCTCTATAAGCGCGAGAAGATCAATCCGCTCGCCGGCTGCCTGCCGATCGTCATTCAAGTCCCGGTGTTTTTCTCGCTCTACAAGGTGCTGTTCATCACCCTCGAGATGCGGCACGCGCCATTCTACGGCTGGATCAAGGATCTCTCGGCCCAGGACCCGACCAATATTTTCACCCTATTCGGCGCGATTTCCTGGGACCCGACGATATTGCCCTTCATCGGGCACTTCCTGCACCTCGGCATTTGGCCCCTCATCATGGGCGTGACCATGTGGGTGCAGATGAAGCTAAATCCGGCGCCGCCGGATCCCACGCAGAAGATGATCTTCGACTGGATGCCGATCATCTTCACCTTCATGCTGGCGTCGTTCTCGGCCGGCCTCGTGATCTATTGGGCCTGGAACAACTTCCTCTCGATCGTCCAGCAGAGCGTGATCATGCGCAAGAACGGCGCGAAGATCGAGCTGTTCGACAACATCAAGAGCATGTTTTCAAAAAAAAAGACTAGCGAAACCTAGTGCATGATCCCGGAAAGCGGGAGCCTGTTTTCGATAAGGATCGTGCTTGAAGGTGAGCTGGACCATGATCCGATTCGATAAATCGGATCATGGCCCGGACGTCCGCCCTCAATTGGAAGGCGGCGTGCCCATGAAATCGCGCTTGCCGACTTCGACACCGCACTGCCGGATGATGTCGTAAGCGGTCGTGGCGTGGAAGTAGAAGTTCGGCAGGCTGTTTCCGAGCAGGAGACTCTGACCGGTAAAATCGCGCGTCTGGCCGCTCGGGAACGTGATCTTGATCTCCTTGCCCTCGGTGCCGTCGATCTCTCCGGGCTTGAAGCCCCGGAGGTATTCGATCGTCTTGGCGATGCGGGCCTTCAATTGCGAAATCGTGGTCTCGTCGTTGGCGAATTTCAAAAGTTCCTTGCCTGCGAGCCGCCCCGCCGCATTGGCGGCGTGATCGGTCGCCGCCCGCACTTGCCGCGCCAGATTGAACATGTCGGGCGAAAGCCGCATGGCGAGCAGATCGCCCTCGTTGACCTTGCGCGCCGTCGCCCAGGCCGCCGCCTTGTCGAGAACCGTGTTCAGACCATTGAGGTGCTGGATGAAGACTGGGACCGATACCGTGTACATGGAGATGGGCATGGAGTGGGACCTTCCTGTCGGATGACAACCTTATCGCGGAAGCCTATAGCCTAACGCTCGTGCCCAGCGCATCAGATTTTTCATCCGCCGAGATCGAGGCAGGCCGCCGGCTGTTCGCGCGCGACTGGCAATTCGTCTCGGCCGCGGATTCGCTGCCCGCATTGCCGGCGATGCGCGGCGTGGAGATCGCCTTCGCCGGGCGTTCCAACGTCGGCAAATCGAGCCTGATCAATGCACTGACCGGTCGGAACGCCCTCGCGCGCACGTCGAACACGCCCGGCCGCACCCGCGCGCTGGTATTCTTCGCCGCCAATAATACGGCCCTCACTCTGGTCGACATGCCGGGCTACGGCTATGCCGAAGCCCCCAAGCAGAAGATCGCGGCCTGGACCGCGCTGATCCACGCCTACCTGCGCGGCCGCACCAATCTCGCGCGCGTCTATCTGTTGATCGACGCCCGCCACGGCCTGAAAGACACCGACCAGCCGGCCCTCGATGCGCTCGGCGAGGCTGCGGTGAGCCATCAAATCGTGCTGACCAAGGCGGATGCCGTGCCGCGCGAAGAGCTTGCCGCCCGCATCGCCGAAATGCGGAAAGCCCTGGCCGTGCGCCCCGCCCTTTTTCCGGAATTGCTGGTCACCTCCGCGCGCAGCGGGCAAGGCATCCCGGAGCTGCGCGCGGCGATTGCCCGCCTCGATGCCGAGCGGTCGCGCTAAATCGTCGCGTCAAACAGCCTGCCGCCCCTTTCTCCCGACCGATTAAATCAGCTAAAAGGTCGCCGTAACCAGTCACGCCTCACCATGACCGCATCCCCGTTCGAAATCGCGCACATTCTGTCCGAAGCTCTGCCCTACATGCAGCGCTATGACGATGCGACCGTAGTCATCAAATACGGCGGCCACGCCATGGGCGACGACACCGTAGCGCGCGCGTTCGCCCGCGACGTCGTTCTGCTCGAGCAGGCCGGCGTGAATCCGGTGGTCGTGCACGGCGGCGGGCCGCAGATCGAGGCCATGCTCAAGAAAGCCGGCGTGCAGTCGCAATTCGCCGGCGGCCTGCGCGTCACCGACGCCAAGACGCTCGAGATCGTCGAAATGGTGCTCGCCGGATCGATCAACAAGCAGATGGTCGGCTACATCAATGCCGCTGGCGGCAAGGCGATCGGCCTGTGCGGCAAGGATGGCAATATGGTGATCGCGCGCAAGATCACCCGCAAGATCGTCGATCCGGATTCCAACATCGAGAAGATCGTCGATCTCGGCTTTGTCGGCGAGCCGGACAAGGTCGACATCAGCGTGCTGAGCGAAATCCTCGGCCGCGATCTGATCCCCGTGCTCGCGCCGGTCGCGAGCGCCGCCAACGGCGGCACCTTCAACGTCAATGCCGATACCTTTGCCGGCGCGATTGCCGGCGCGCTCAAGGCCAAGCGCTTCCTGTTGCTGACCGACGTGCCCGGCGTGCTCGATAAGGACAAGAAACTGATCGAGAAACTCTCCGTCGCCGACGTGCGTCGTCTGATTGCGGACGGCACGATTTCCGGCGGCATGATCCCGAAGGTCGAGACCTGCCTCTACGCGCTCGAACAGGGCGTCGACGGGGTCGTCATTCTCGACGGCAAGGTGCAGCATGCTGTTCTGCTCGAGCTGCTCACCGATCACGGCGCCGGCACGCTGATCCATCGCTAGCCTGATGGAAGCCTCCCCAGCGCGCGAGCGCCTGCACGATTACGGACCGGGCATCATTGCCGCGGTGTCGTTCGGCATCACCGATGCGCTCACCAAGATCGTCTTCGCGGCCGGCAGCGATGTGCTCACTTTGGCGCTGTTTCGCGGCTTTGTCGGCCTTGCCTTCATGGCCGCCTATCTGCGTCTTGGCCCCCCACCACGTCCGCAATCGACGCGGACGCGCTGGATTCAGCTTGGCCTCGGTATTTTATTTGCCGGCATCGTCTACGGAATTTTCAAGGCACTCCAACTCGTTCCTGTCTCGATCGCCATCCTCACCTATTTCGTCTATCCGCTTCTGACCGGCATTGCCGGCGCGGCATTCGGGATCGACAAGCTGACCTGGCGTGGCGCTGCCGCGGCGCTTGCGGCGTTTTTCGGGCTCATGGTGATGATCGGAGCCCATCCGCAGGCCGTCTCGATCGCCGGCATAGCGTTCGGGCTATTTGCCTCCCTGTGTCGCGTGGCCGTCCTGCTCATCGCCCGCTCCAAGCTCAACGATGCCGACGCACGGCTGACGACGTGGAACTCGCTGGTGTCGTCTACGGTCTTATTCGGAATTGCCGCACTCGTGACCATGAATTGGCACAATCCGCAGACGGCCGTCGGTTGGGCCGCGATCATCACCATCAGCATCTGCACCGCCATTGCGACGTTGACCATCTTCATGTCCACCAACCGCATCGGCCCGTTTCGCACCGCGCTGATCATGAACCTCGAACCGCTGCTTGCCACAATTCTGAGCGCACCATTGCTGGGCGAGGTCATCACGCCGCTGCAGGCGCTGGGCGGCGCCATCATGCTCGCCGCCCTGGTTGCTTTTCAGCTGAGACGCTGATGTGCTGTATCGGATGCCGAGTATTGTAAGCCGCGTTTCCGTGATGCGCCGCGCCATTGGCCTGGTCGCTACGATTGCGCTCACGTTCGCCCTGGGCGACGCGGCCACGCCGCAGGCGCAAGAGCCGACCACCGATCTGCAGCTCATCCTCGCGGTCGACGCCTCCGGCAGCGTGAATCAAGAGCGCTTCGAATTGCAGAAGCAAGGCTATGCCGCGGCATTTCGCAATCCGCGCGTTCTTCGCGCCATCCAGTCCGGCCACACCCGGTCGATCGTGGTGACCATGGTGCAATGGACCGGCCCGACCCAGCAGGTGATCGTGGTTCCCTGGATGCTGGTCCGCGACCAAGCCTCGGCCGACGCGCTGGCCGATGCGATCGCGAAATCGCAGCGCCAATTGTATGGTGGCGGCACGTCGATCAGCGGCGCCATCGACAACGGCGTCGCCTTGATGCCGACCTCTCCCTACCGCGGCTTCAAGCGCACCATCGACATTTCCGGCGACGGTTCCAACAACCGCGGACGCAATGTCAGGGAGGCGCGCGACGAAGCCGTGCGCGCCGGCATCGTCATCAACGGACTGCCGATCCTCTCGCTCGAACCCGATTTGGATAAGTACTACTTCGACAATGTGATCGGCGGCCCCGGCGCCGTCATGGTGCCGGCGGCAAACTACGACGCTTTCGCCGAGGCCATCCTCAAGAAACTCATCATCGAAATCGCCTCGACCGAGCGGTTCAAGTGAACACCGCCCGCCCCGCTCCGCGCAGCTTCGCCGCCGTCGAGACCTGGGTGTTCGATCTCGACAACACGCTCTATCCCCATCATCTCAACCTTTGGCAGCAGGTGGATGAGCGCATCCGCAACTACGTCGCGGATTTCCTGCGCATCTCCTATGACGACGCCTTCCGCCTGCAGAAAGACTACTACCGCCGCTACGGCACCACCATGCGCGGGCTGATGACCGAGCATGGCTTGAAGCCCGACGCCTTTCTCGAAATGGTCCACGAGATCGATCACTCGCCGCTCACGCCCAATCCCGTGCTCGGCGCCGCGATCGAGAAATTGCCCGGCCGGAAATTGATCATGACCAACGGCACGCGCAAGCACGCCGAAACGGTGCTGCAGCGGCTCGCGATCCACCATCATTTCGACGACGTGTTCGATATCGCCGCTGCCGAGCTCGATCCCAAACCCATGCCGCAGGTCTATGATCGCTTTCTCGCCCGCCACGGCATCGATCCGACCCGCGCCGCCATGTTCGAGGATCTCGCCCGCAATCTCGAAGTCCCGCACGCGCTCGGCATGACCACCGTGCTCGTGGTGCCCCCGCACACGCGCGAAGTATTTCGCGAGGACTGGGAGCTGCAAGGCCGCGACGCCCCGCACGTCGATCACGTCACCGACGATTTGGCCGCATTTCTCGAAAAAATCGCCACCGAGAAGAACTAGCTGATCTCGCGCAAGCCAATGACTGTCCGCGTCCTGTGGCCGACCCGTTGACAAGGATCGCGCGGGTGCCGACAACCGCTGTCCCAACAAGGTCGCTGAAAAATGTCAGTTTCCGAGCTTGCCAAAACCATCGATACCGCCTTCGAACACCGCGACGGCATGACGCCCAGGACCAAAGGACCCGTGCGCAAGGCCGTCGAGCGCGCACTGGATCTGCTTGACGAAGGCAAGCTGCGCGTCGCCGAACGCCAGCCCGACGGGCGCTGGCAGGTCAATCAATGGCTGAAGAAGGCCGTGCTGCTGTCGTTCCGCCTCAACGACATGAGCGTGCTCAAAGGCGGTCCCGGCAAGGCATCTTGGTGGGACAAGGTACCGTCGAAATTCGACGGCTGGAGCGCGGCGAAATTCAAGCGCGCCGGCTTCCGCGCCGTGCCCAATTGCGTCGTGCGCCACTCGGCCTATATCGCGCCCGGCGTCGTGTTGATGCCCTCCTTCGTCAATCTCGGCGCCTATGTCGACAGCGGCACCATGGTCGACACCTGGGCGACCGTCGGCTCCTGCGCGCAGATCGGCAAGAACTGCCACATCTCCGGCGGCGCCGGTATCGGCGGCGTGCTCGAGCCGTTGCAAGCCGGCCCCGTGGTGATCGAGGACAATTGCTTCATCGGCGCGCGCGCCGAAGTCGCCGAAGGCGTGATCGTTCGCACCGGCTCCGTGCTTTCGATGGGCGTCTATCTCGGCGCCTCCACCAAAATCGTCGACCGTGAGAGCGGGAAGATCCTGCAGGGCGAGGTGCCGCCCTACTCCGTCGTCGTATCCGGCACGCTGCCCGGCAAGCCTTTTGCGAACGGCCAGCCGGGCCCCGGCCTCTATTGCGCGGTCATCGTCAAACGCGTGGACGAGAAGACCCGCGCCAAGACCAGCATCAACGAATTGCTGCGCGACTGATAGACTGTGCCGGACATGTCCGCCGATCCCGTCGCCATCGCTCGTGATCTTCTGCGCTGCCCTTCGGTCACGCCAAAGGAAGCGGGCGCGCTCGCCTTTCTCGAAGGTCTGCTCAAACGCGCTGGCTTCACGACGCACCGCATGACCTTCGCCGAGCCGGGCACCGAGCCGGTGGAGAATTTCTATGCCCGTATCGGCACCGGCAAGCCGCATCTGATGTTCGCCGGCCACACCGATGTCGTGCCCACCGGCGACCTCAAGGCCTGGTCGCACGCGCCGTTCGCCGGCGACATCGCCGACGGCGTTCTGTTCGGCCGCGGCGCGGTCGACATGAAGGGCGCGATTGCCTGCAAGATTGCGGCCGCGCTCGACCATCTCGCGGCCAATGGCGGCAAACCGCAAAAAAATGGACGGGGCTCGATCTCGTTCCTGATCACCGGCGACGAGGAAGGCATTGCGGTCAACGGTTCGCCGAAACTTTTGAAATGGGCGGCCGAGCGCGGCGAAAAATTCGACCATTGCATTTTGGGCGAACCCGGCAACGTCGCCGAGCTCGGCGACACCATAAAACTCGGCCGCCGCGGCTCGCAGAACGGCGTTCTCATCGTCATCGGCAAGCAGGGCCACGTCGCCTATCCGCATCGCGCCGAAAATCCGGTGCGCGGCCTGATCAAGCTCATGAGCGCGCTGATGGACGAGCCGCTGGATCAGGGCAGCGCGAAGTTCGATCCGTCGAACCTCGAGTTCACCTCGATCGATATCGGCAACCCGACGGTCAATCTCATCCCCGGCGAGGCTCGCGCGCGGTTCAACATCCGCTTCAACGATTGCCACAACTACGCGTCGTTGAAAGTCCTGGTCGAGCAGCGCGCAGCCAAAGCCGCCGCCGGCAAGGTGCGTTGGCGCATCGATTGGGAACCCTCCAACGCCGACGTGTTCTACACCGAGCCGAGCCCGTTCACCGATGTCGTGATCGCCGCCGTGACCGAAGTCACCGGCCGCGAGCCGAAACTCTCGACCTCCGGCGGCACCTCCGACGCGCGCTTCATCAAGGATTACTGCCCGGTCGTGGAATTCGGCCTGGTCGGCACCACCATGCACGCGATCGACGAGCAGGTGCCGGTCGCCGACCTGACGAAGCTGACCGCGGTCTACCGCAAAATCCTCGAAAAATATTTCGCCTGACGGACGAGCCGCGCACGGGCGTCTCAATGCTCCGGCGCCGCCGTCGCCGGCTGCGGCCATTGGCCGATCTCGATCTTGGCCGCCGCGATCACAGCCTGCGTGCGGCTTTCCACCCCGAGTTTCTGCAGGATCGCCGAAACGTGCGCCTTCACGGTCGCCTCCGAAACGCCGAGCTCGTAGGCGATCTGTTTGTTCAACAGCCCTTCCGACAGCATCATCAGCACGCGCACCTGCTGCGGCGTGAGCGTCGCAAGCCGCTGCATCATGCCGGCGGCCTCCACGTCGACGCCCGTCGTGAGATCGACATCCGGCGGTGTCCACACTTCGCCCTTGAGCACCGCTATCACCGCGCCGCGCATCTGCTCGATTCCGAGCGTCTTCGGGATGAAGCCCGACGCGCCGAAATCCATGCAGCGGCGGATCACCGCCGGATCGTCGTTCGCCGACACCACCACCACCGGCACCGTGGGATATTGGGCGCGCAAGTACATCAGTCCGGAGAAGCCGCGCACGCCCGGCATGGCGAGGTCGAGCAGGATCAGGTCGGTTTCGCTGCCATGGTCGAGCAGTTTCGAAACCTCCTCGAACGATCCGGCTTCCGCGATCTCCACCCGCGCCAGCAGACCCGACACCGCTTCGCGCAACGCACCGCGAAACAGCGGATGGTCGTCGGCAATGACCAGGTGATAGATCGTCGGATCGTTCACGCTTGAACCTCGTCCGTCACACGAGCGGCCGCCAATTTACAGCACATTTGAGCGGCGGCCGGGAAGCGCCTTGGCGCCCGACGACTAGTCCGTGAGCCGGCTGCCGACGAATTGCAGGACCAGTTCGCGCTTATGCGGCTTGCGGCGGTGCTCGATCAGATAGATGCCCTGCCAGGTGCCGAGCCAGACCTTGCCGTCATTGACCGGAACCTGCAGCGACACGCCCGTCAGCATGGTCTTCACATGCGCCGGCATGTCGTCCGGGCCCTCGACTTTGTGCGCCCAATTGGCCTTTTCCGGCGCGAGCTTGTCGAGCGCCGTGATCAGGTCCTTTTGCACGTCCGGATCGGCATTCTCCTGGATCACGAGCGACGCCGAAGTATGGCGCAGAAAAACGTACAAAATACCGTCTCCCGCTTTGCTCTCTTCGATGAAACGCCCGGTGTCATCAGTAATGTCGGTAAAACCCCGCCCATTGGTATCAACGACGAGGGTCGCGGTGGTGACCAGCTCCGGTACGAAGTTCAATATCCCTGACAGCTGGCCGACCAAGGTTTGGCTCCGAAACGGCTCGATCAGCCCTTTCGTAGCACGTCCCGCTGCAGGCTTGCCATCATTTCGACCATGCGCCGCCAGACCTTTCCCACGAAACCGAACGTACGATCGATTTCCACCTCGCCCGGAATTCTGACCTGTCCGCTCGGCTTCTTGATCACCTGCACATCGGGCTTGATCCCTTCCGGCAACGGCATGCCCTGAGCGAGCAAAGCTTTCTTCAGCGCGAGATTGTCGTCCTGCAGCCGCGAAATTTCGCTCTCGAGCGTCGCGCGCTCATCCGGCACCACCCGGCAGAACCATCCCGACGTCGTCCATTCGCAAACCGACACGCGCCCTGTCTGCGCGTCGAGCCGCAGGAACGTGTCCTGCACGCGATAGAACGTATAGCGGCTGTTGTCGGACGGCCCGCCCGTTTCCTGTGCCGAGAGCGGCAAGGCAAAGAGCGGCAAGGCAATGAGCGTCAGCGCGGTGACAGCGAACGCAAAAGTCAGGCGCAACATCGTCTCCTCCATGCCCGCGGCCGCTCGAATCGAGCGCCCATGTTGCGGCGGATTTAAGTGAATCCGCGCCATCGTAGCATTTGTCGCAGCCCCGCCGAGCCCGTCATAAGGGCCATTTTCCGGCGCCTGATTTTCCTCCGAAATACTTGATTGCACTGGTGTTTTAACCCTTCCGCACGGTCCGGCTGTTTTCTTGACTCGCTATGACCCAAACACTATGGTCCGCGCGGCTTTTGAGGGCGACAGGACTGCAATTGCTTGGCGTTGCGAGTGTCGGGACCATGGGCACACGCAATCAAGGCGAAGACAGCGACCGGTCGGCCGAGGAGGCCGCCCTCTCCGCGAGGCTTCAGCGTCTCGGCGAACGGCTCGACCAGAAAACGGCAAGCCGGCCGACCGAAACCGCCCCTCCTCCGCGCGATGACACGTCGGGCATGGCGCGTGGATTGCGGCTCTCAACGGAACTGGTTGCGGGCGTGATTGTCGGAGGAGTCATCGGCTGGCTCCTTGATCGTTGGCTTGGCATCTCGCCGGTGGGGTTCATCGTGTTTCTGCTGCTCGGGTTCGCCGCCGGCATTCTCAACCTGATGCGATCCGCGGGCATAGTGGCCGAGCGTAATTGGAAGAAATAGTGCGCCGGACGACGGCGCGAGCGAGACCGGGATAGACGACGAGCGATTATGGCCACTTCTCCTGATCCCATTCACCAGTTTGAAATCCACAATCTGCTGCCGCTGGTAAAAGTCGGCTTCGCCGATATCCATCTGACCAATTCTGCGCTCTTCATGATGCTGACCGTCGTGCTGACGGCCTTGCTCCTGCTCGGCACGACCGCCGGCCGCCGGCTGGTGCCGACCCGCATGCAGTCGATGGCGGAATTGACCTACGAACTGATGGCCAACACGCTGCGCAGCACCGCCGGCGAGGAAGGCATGAAATTCTTCCCGCTGGTGTTCTCGCTGTTCATGTTCATCCTGTTCTCCAACGTGGTCGGCATCATTCCCTACACGTTCACGGTCACCAGTCAGATCGTCATCACCGCAGCGCTTGCGTTGCTGGTATTCTTCACGGTGATCATTTACGGCCTGTGGCATAACGGACTGCACTGGTTCAAGCTGTTCATGCCGAGCGGCATCCCGATCTGGATGGCCCCCGTCATCATCATCATCGAACTGCTGTCGTTCCTCGCGCGCCCGATTTCCCACAGCGTCCGGCTGTTCGCCAACATGCTGGCCGGCCATATCACGTTGAAGCTGGTCGCGAGTTTCATCGTCATGATGGCCAGCGTCGGCGTCGTCGGCTGGTTTGGCGCCATCGCGCCGTTTGCATTGACGGTTGCGCTCACCGCGCTGGAACTTCTCGTGGCCGTACTTCAGGCCTACGTCTTCGCCATTCTCACCTGCATCTATCTCAACGATGCAATCCACCCCGGACACTGACCGCCCAAATTTACCTTGACCGCAAATCCAACCTCCTGAAAGGAACTCCACGATGGATCCAGTAGCAGCAAAATACATCGGCGCAGGCCTTGCCTGTATCGGCATGGGCGGCGCGGCGATCGGCGTCGCCTCGGTGTTCGGCCAATTCCTCTCCGGCGCGCTGCGCAATCCTTCCGCCGCCGCCGGCCAGAACACAAACCTGTTCCTCGGCTTCGCGCTTGCGGAAGCATTCGGCATTTTCTCGCTGCTGATCGCGCTTCTGCTGCTGTTCGTGCTCTAGACTCGACGCGGCGCTGGAACGGCCATGGCCGAGAACACGCATACGGAAGTTCCCTCGAAGACGCACTTTCCGCCCTTCGAGAAGGAATTTTTCGCCTCGCAGCTGTTCTGGCTCGCGATCGTCTTCTTCGTCCTCTATCTGCTGATGGCGAAGCTTGCGGTCCCGCGTCTCGAAGGAATCCTGGCCGCGCGACGCAAACAGGTCGCGGGCGACCTCGCCGAAGCCGAACACAAGCGCAGGCAGTCCGACGCCGCGCTCGCGGCCTACGAAAAGCAGCTTGCCGACGCCCGTAATCGCGCGCAGATCGTCGCCAACGAGACCCGCGACCGCCTCAACGCCCAGTCGGAAAAGGCCCGGCACGCGCTCGAATCCAAGCTCAACGCCAAGCTGGCCGAGGCCGAAAAGACCATCGTCGCCACCAAGACCGCCGCCATGGCCAACGTCCACGCCATCGCCGCCGATGCCGCCTCGGCAATCGTGCAGCGGCTGATCGGCACCGCGCCCTCCGGCGCGGCAGTCGAAACTGCGATCACCGACGCGCTCAAGCGCTGAAGGACCATCCCATGAACCGGCTCATCGAACATTTCCAAACTCCCGAATTCTGGGTCGCGGTCGCGTTCGTGATCTTCTGCGGCGTGCTGTTTTATCTCGGGGTGCACAAAAAAGTCGCCGAAGCGCTCGATCAGCGCAGCGCTCGCATCAAGGCCGAACTCGACGACGCGCGCCGCCTGCGCGACGAAGCAGCCCAGCTCCTCGCCGAATATCAGCGCAAGCAGCGCGACGCCGAAAACGAGGCGGCCGGCATCATCGCCGGCGCCAAGGCCGAGGCCGAACGTCTCGCCGTCGAAACGCGCACCAAGATGGAAGAGTTCGTTGCGCGGCGCACCAGCATGGCGGAAACAAAGATTAATCAGGCCGAGGCGCAGGCGCTCGCGGACGTACGCGCAGCGGCCGCCGAAGCCGCCGTTGCCGCTGCCGAAAAAATCCTTGCCCAGACCGTAAAGGGCAAGGTCGCCGATGATTTGATCGCGCAGGGCATCTCGGATGCCACCAAGAAGCTTAACCTTAACTGAACTATTTCTGGGTTAATGGCAGTTCAGTCACACTCCGCATCGGTCGTTCCAGTCCAATCCGTGCGATAGTCGTTGCGGGTTCGGCGTTAAGCGTTGACCGAGTTGGGCGCACTTTCGCTTCAAAAATTCGCCGTGCGAATCGAACGGCGAAAATAGCGTGCGCAAGACCTGTGGCCGAACGGGGGGCCCTGTGGTCATCTTTGACTGTAATGGCGTGCTCGTCGATAGCGAACCGATCGCCGCGGAGGTCGCTTCGGAGGAATTCACGCGCGCCGGCTTTCCGCTGACCGCCGACGTCGTCGCCCGTTTCTTCACCGGCCGCCGTCCTGCCGACATGTTCGCCGAGATCGAGGCGGCCTATCGCAAGAAGCTCCCACCCAATTTGACCACCATTGTCATGGCCACGACCATGCAGCGCCTGCGCGCCGAATTGCGTGCGACGCGGCACATGGAATACGCGCTCACCTGGCTGCGCGGGCCGAAATGCGTCGCCTCGTCCTCTCCGATCGAGCGCGTCCGCGCCAGCCTGGAAACCACCGATTTGCTGCGCTTCTTCGAGCCGAACGTGTTCTCGGCGAGCGACGTGCCGCGCGGCAAGCCGGCGCCCGATCTGTTCCTTTACGTCGCCGGCCGGATGGGCATGCTGCCCGCCCAGTGCCTCGTGGTCGAGGATTCGCCCGCCGGCATCGCCGCGGCGACCGCTGCCGGCATGACGTCGATCGGCTTCGTCGGCGGCACCCATGCCGGGCCGAACCTCGAAAGCCTTTTGGTTCATGCCGGAGCCCGCGCCGTGATTGCCGACATGCGGGCGTTAAAAGCCACCGTCGCCGCGCTCCGCGGCTGGTAGCGTTAGCCGGTGCGTTTTCGCACCGGCGGCTTCTTGGCCGGCATTTTCTTTTCCGGCACTTTCACCACCGCGCGATCGAATCCGACATAGACGACATACGCCTCGATCTCGTTGCCGCGCGGCATCGGGAACGTCAAATCGCTTTCGATCTGGCTGAACGGCACGTTGGTGTCCTCCGGGCCGATATCGACCGAAAGCCAGTCGATCTTGGTGAGGATCGTCAGCGGTTCCGGTCCCTCCCGCACGACCGCGTAGCGGATCGGCAGATCAATCTTGCCCGGGCCGCCGGCCGGTCCGAGCACGACGCGCCCCTCGACCCCGACTTTCATCGTGACTGTGCTGCCCACGAGTTTACATTCGCGGGCGGTCCGCCCAAAGCTGCCCTGGTAGCGCAGGCTCAAAGGCGTGGCATCCGACCCGGCAGCCGATATGGCGAACGTCGAAGCACCGGTGCGGATTTCCACCGTTGGGCAATCGATATCCTGCAACTGTGTTGTCTCCGGAGTAGCCCCTGACGTCTGCATCTGCGTCTTGGAGCTGCTGAAGAAATTCGAAATTCGGTCGCCGAATGACGGCGACGAACTCGTGGCTGCGGGCGTGTCGCTTCGGCCAGACAGCGTCCCTCCGCCACAACCCGCGCACAGCAAGGCGAGCGCCAGCACGGCCGCATGGCCAATGCCGCCGCGCCGGTGCCGTGATGCTGTCTGTCTCGCTCTGCTCACTCAAGCTCTCGGATCGGCATTGAGCCGCGCATAAAGCAAATGATCCTGCCAAGTCCCATTGATGCAGAGATATTCGCGCGCATAACCCTCGCGCTGAAATCCGACCTTTTCAAGCAATCCGATCGACGCGACATTCGTCGGGATGCAGGCCGCTTCCACCCGATGCAGCCGCAGCTTCTCGAACGCCACCGGAAGAAAAGCACGCAACGCCGCCGTCATATAGCCCTTCCGGGCATGCCGAGCGCCAATCCAATAGCCGAGGCTGCCCGCCTGCGCGACGCCGCGACGGATACTGGCGAGCACCAGGCCGCCGAGCAGTTCATTGTCCTCCATGCGGAATATGAAGAACGGATAGGCTTGATCGGTTCGCAGATCCTCGGCGTAGCGCCTGAGGCGTTGGCGGAACGCCGCGCGGCTGAGGTCGTCGGTCGGCCAGACCGGCTCCCACGGCGTGAGGAATTGACGGCTGGCTTCCCGCAGGGCAGCCCAGGCGGCGTAATCGGTCATCTGCGGGATACGCAGAACGACGCCATGCCCTTCGATCGGGGGTAGCGGTTCAGGCGAATTGATGGTGCGGAACAATGCCATGGCGGTATTTCAAATGGCGATGTTAGGACTTGCGCTCACGCCGCGATTCACCTGACCCGACAGACTCTCGACGATTGCGACGGCGCTTTCAAGGCCGCTGCCCGGCCCCAATACGGCGATGGCCGGCCGATTCCGGGCGATCAGGGCCTTCCCCGCGGCACGCGCACTGTCCGCCGTCACCGCTTCGACCTTGGCCACGATCTCCTCGAGCGGGATCGGGCGGCCGTAGGCGATCATCTGGCGCGCAAGCTGCTCGGCGCGCGCGCCGGAACTTTCCAGGGCCATAAGCAGTCCGGCCTTCATTTGCGCCTTGGCGCGTGAAACTTCGGCCTCGTTCATATTTTCCGCGGTGGCCGCGATCTCATCGACCACGACCCGCATCAACTCGCTTGCGTCCGCCGAGTCGGTCCCGCTGTAGAGGCCGAACATGCCGGTGTCGGAATAGGGCACATGGAATGCCGAAATCGTGTAGCACAGGCCGCGTTTCTCCCGTGCCTCCTGGAACAGCCGCGAGGACATGCCGCCGCCGAGCACATTGGCGAACACCTGCAGGCTGTAGAGATTGTCGTCACGCAGCCGCAACCCTTCGAGCGCCAGCGCAATATGCACTTGTTCGAGGTCGCGCTTCTCGATCCGCGTCCCGCCCTGAAAATGCGCCGGCATCGGCATCGGCGCCGGCTGTCCATTGAAGCGCCCGAACAGCCTTTCGGCTTCCGCCACGACCGCAGCGTGCTCGACCGCACCGGTTGCCGCCACCACCATGTCGGGACCGCAGTAATTGCGGTTCAGATAGGTCCGCAGGTGCCTGCCGTTGAACGACTTGACCGTATCCGACGTGCCCAGGATCGAGCGGCCGACCGATTGATTGGGGAACGCCGTGGTTTGCAGCAGTTCGAACACCAGATCGTCCGGAGTGTCCTCGCAGGCGCCGATTTCCTGCAGGATCACGTTTTGCTCGCGCGCGATTTCCTCCGGCGCGAACGCCGGATCCGACAGGATGTCCGACAGCACATCGAGCGCGAGCGTCACGTCGGCTTTGAGCACGCGGGCGTAGTAAACCGTAGTCTCCACGCTGGTTGCCGCGTTGAGGTCGCCGCCCACCGCTTCGATCTCCTCGGCGATCTGCTGCGCGTTGCGCCGCGACGTGCCCTTGAACGCCATGTGCTCGAGCAGATGCGCGATTCCGTGCTCGTTCGGCTCCTCGTCACGGCTGCCCGAGCCGACCCATACGCCGAGCGAGGCGGTCTGCAGATGCGCCATGGTGTCGGTGATGATCGTGAGCCCGGACGGTAGACGCGTGACTGCAACGCTCATGCCGCGGCTCCCTGCGCAGCGCGGCTTGCCGATAAGATGAAACGTTCGACCTGGGCCTGATCGGCCGCCATCGCCGTGACCCGCTCGCGCCGGGTCGGCAGATCGGCAAGCCACTCGGGAAGATGGGGCCGTACGCCGCAGGCGGCTTCAACCGCCTCCGGAAACTTCGCCGGATGGGCCGTGCCGAGCACCACCATGGGCATGGCCGGATCGCGAATCTCCTTCTCCGACACCGCGACTCCGACGGCGGTGTGCGGATCGATCAGCCGGCCGGTCTCGCGATAGATGGTGCGAATCGTCGCTGCGGTCTCTTCTTCGTCGGCGCGATCGGCGGAAAACAATGCTCGGATTTGCGCGAGCGCCCCGCTCGACACCGTGAAGCGCCGCGACTGCGCCAGCGAATTCATCAAGGCCCGCACTGCGCCGGCGTCGCGGCCATAGGCGTCGAACAGCAAGCGTTCGAAATTGGACGAGACCTGAATGTCCATGGACGGCGAGGATGTCGCTATGACGTCGCGCAGCTCATAGACGCCGGTCGTCAGCGTACGCACCAGGATATCGTTGACGTTCGTCGCCACCACCAGGCGATCGATCGGCAGACCCATGCGGGCCGCCACATAGCCGGCGAACACATCGCCGAAATTGCCGGTCGGCACCGTGAAGGCAACCTTGCGGCGCGGCGCCCCCAGCGTGGTGGCGGCGGTGAAATAATAGACCACCTGCGCGACGATGCGCGCCCAGTTGATCGAATTGACGCCCGAAAGCTGCACGCGGTCGCGGAAATCGTGGTGATTGAACATACCCTTCACGATCGCCTGGCAATCGTCGAACGTGCCGTCGATCGCGAGCGCATAGACGTTTGCATCTTTCGCCGTCGTTATCATCCGCCGCTGCACTTCGGAGATGCGGCCGGCGGGAAACAGCACGAACAGATCGGTGCGCGCGCGGCCGCGAAACGCCTCGACCGCCGCCCCGCCGGTATCGCCGGACGTCGCCACCACGACGGTCGTGCGCTCCCCGCGCGCGGCCAGCACGTGGTCCATCAGCCGCGCGAGCAATTGCATCGCCACGTCCTTGAACGCGAGCGTCGGACCATGAAACAGCTCGAGCATGAAGCTGCTCTCGCCAAGCTGCACCAGCGGCACGATGGCGGGATGCCGGAAGCTGCCGTAGGCCTCGCGCACCATGCGCGAAAGCTCGCCCACCGCGATGGCATCACCGACGAACGGCCGGATCACCTCGACCGCCACCTCGGCATAGGGCCTCCCGGCAAAACCGGCGATGGTCGCTTCCGTCAGCCGCGGCCAGCTCTCGGGCACGTAGAGACCGCCGTCGCGGGCGAGCCCCGCGAGCGTGACCTCGACGAAATCGAGCGGCGGAGCCTCGCCGCGGGTGGAGACATAGCGCACGGACTGATCCTCGGGTCGAATGTCGACACTAGTCAGAAGCCCCGCCTTTCACAAGAAAACGCGGCGGCCCAGATCGCATCCCCCTGGAGATAGTTAATGCTATGAATTCACTCAATATTTCCTCCCCCGGCGGGCGCTAAAAATTCACCCGTAGAGCGCCTTTGGCAGCCACAAAGCGAGGCCGGGGAACAGGAACAGAAGGATGATCAGCAGCAGCGGCGCGAGCAGGAACGGCACGATTCCACGATAAATGCTTGTGATTCTCACATCCGGCGCCTGCGCCTGGATGACGAACAGATTCATTCCGACCGGGGGATGAATCAGACCGACTTCGACCATGATGACCACGATGATGGCGAACCAGATCGGGTCATAACCGAATTGGACGATGATGGGTTGAAACACCGGCACCGTGATCAACACCATGCCGATGCCCTCGAGGAAACAGCCCATCACGATGTAGCCGATGATGATCAGAACCATCACCATCAATCCGGAAAAATTGACCGCGCGCGCCCCGCTCAGCAGCAGCTCAGGCAAATGCGTTTGCACGATGAAAAACGAGAACAGGTTCGCCCCCATGACGATGACGAACAGCACGCCGCTGACCACGACCGAATTCTCGATTGCCCGTAGCAGGTCCCTCAGGCTCATTCGTCGTCCGGCGATCCCCAGCAGAATGGCACCGAATGCCCCGATCGAAGCCGCTTCCGTCGGGCTGAAGATGCCGGCATAGATGCCGCCGATCGTCACGATGAACAGCGCCAGAAATTGCCACGGCTCGCGCAGCGCGAGGAACTTTTCCCACGCCGAATAGCTCTCGCGGTCGGGCGCGTATTGCGGCCGGAAATAAACCACGACCAGCGCCACCGCCATGTAGAGCCCGGTCAGCACGAGGCCGGGGATCAAGCCTGCCGCCAACAGCTTCGGCACCGAAAGTTCGGCGATCGCCGCGTAGATCACGAGGATGATCGACGGCGGAATCAGGATATCCGTGCTGCCGCCCGCTGCGATGCAACCGGTCGCCAGGCCATCGTCATAGCCGGCCTTGCGCAGTTCCGGCAGCGCCATCCGTGTCATCGTCGCCGCATTGGCGAGCGATGAGCCGGACACCGCTCCGAACAGTGCGGATGCCGCAAGCGTCGCCACCGCGAGCCCGCCGCGGAAGCCCGACAGAATCACCCGCGCGGCGTTGAACAGCTCTCCCGAGAGCCGCGATTCGGAGGCCACCTCGCCCATCAGGATGAACAGCGGCACGACCGACAGCGTGTAGGCGGATGCGACGTCGAACGGCGCGGTGCCCGCCAGCGCGAACGCGCCCTGCCAGCCGAGCACGATGACATTGCCGAAGAAGCCGACGAGAATGAGCGAGATCCAGACCGGCACCCGCAGGATCAGCAAGACGAACAGAACCACTACGCCGGTGGCGCCGATTGCCGACGCGCTCATTCGGACGTCCCGAGCTTCACCGGCCGCGCCACCAGCGTGACCACCGCGCAAAACAATGTGCCGGTCAGCCCGACGAGCGCTGCCACCCAGAGCGTATAGATCGGCAGCCGCAGTTCCATCTTGATGTCGTGGTACTGATAGGCCTGGATCATCGGCGTGATCATGGCCCACATGATCACGCCGATGCAGACCACCGAAAGAACATCGGCAACACGCACCAGCACGGCGGTTCCGCGCTTGCCCACCAGCGCATCGATCAGATCGATCACGATATGGCGCCGGCCGAAGAATGCAGCCGCGATCCCGTTGAACACGAAGATGAGCAGCATGCTTTCGACGATGTCGTAGGAGCCGCGCACCGGGCTCCGGAACGCATAGCGCAGAACGACGTCCGCGACCGTGACGCCCATCAGGATCAGGAGCGCGGTCGCAGCAAGCCAAAGCTGAATCCGTTGCAAACGGTCGGCGATGGCGAACAGTCGCGCGCGTATCGGCATGGCTGCCCAGCCTCCCCTCAGAGCATGCTCAAAGCAGAACGCGTTGAACCGACGCCCGACTATTTCGTATATTCGTTGTAGAACTTACGCGCCGGCTTGCCTTCTTTTTCCAATGCGGCAATGGCCGATTCCACGTGCGGCGCCATCAGCTGCTTCATCTTCGCCACGTCGGCGTCCGGCAGCGTGACGATTTCGAGCCCCTTCGATATCAAGAGCGCGCGGCCCGACTTCTCCGCCTCCTCCCACATCGTGCCGAATTGCTTCGACCCCGCGACGCCCGTGGTCTTGTCGATCAGCGCCTTAAGGTCGGCCGGCAGGGCATCATACTTCGCGGCATTCATCACCAGCGCAAACGTTGCGGTGGCGACCGGCGGTTCCGTGGCATATTTGACGACGCTGCCGAGATCGTAAGCCACGCCGGCCTCATGCGGGAACATCGCGACTTCGACGATACCCTTGGCGAGCGCATCCTGCGATTCTGGCGGCGGTACCGGCAGCGGCACCGCACCGAGCGCATCGATCAGGAACTTGTTTTGCACGCCCGCATAACGGATTTTCAGGCCCTTGAAGTCCTCGATCTTGCGGATCGGAACCTTGGAATAGAACACGACCGGATTCGCCACCGACATGTAGAGAATGTGCAGGCCCTGGTGCTCGGGCGCGAGATAGCTAACGAGCTCGGTCATCCGCGGCCCGGTGATGCTGCTGCCCGACCCTGCTTTTGGCCAGGTGAAGGGCAGATTGGCGAGTTCGGTCATAGCGTAGCGGCCGGGCGTCACGCCGTGCAGCGAAAACGCGATATCGGTGATGCCGTTGCGGGCGGCGTCGAACTGCCGGTTGGGCGGCCCGACCAGCTGGCCGTTCGGGTAGATCGTGAATTTCAGGCGGCCGCCCGATTCCTTCTCAAGTTGCTGCGTCCACATCATCGCCCATTTGTGAAACGTGTGGTTGGGCGGAATGAAATGCGACAGCTTCAGCTCGATCGTCTGCGCACGCGCCATATCCGCGCATGCGATAGTCCCGATCACGGCCAGCGGCACAGCAAGTTTGAGCAAACGACGGACCAGCATGGGTTCCTCCCGGGAAATAGCTTTTGCCCACTATGCGGGAGGATGGGCAGGCTTGCAACGCTGCAAAATGGCGCGTGGGCAGACAACCTCAAGGTTCGCGCGCGCCCTGCCGCAACCGGCCGCGCACCCAGAGCAAAAACACCACCGCCAACACTCCGGCAAGGCCGAACCAGGTGATCGCATATTGCAGATGCTCGTTGCGCAATTGCACCGTCAGCGGTCCGGCCCGCGGCAGGCCGCCGGGCGGCAGCGGCGCTTCCAGATCGATGAAGAATGGCGCGACCTCGCCCCAATGTTTGGCCGCCGCGATCGCAAGATGATCGCGCACGTACCAGACGTTGCCCGCAGGGTCATCCTTCGGCGTAAAGATCGAGCGCACCTCGGGCCAGCGCAACGCACCGACGATTTCGACGGGGTTCAAGATCTGCCCCTCGCCGCGCGTGTGCGTATCGATGCGATCGGCCGGCACGAAACCGCGATTGACGACCACCACGCTGCCGTCGGTCAGCCGCGCCGGCGTGAACACCCAATAGCCGGGGCCGGTGATGTCCGGCCGCAGCGCCGAGCCGGCCGTGTAGACCAGCGCCTCCTGCGAATGGATGAACTCGACGCGAAACCATACGCGGCGGAATTCATCGCTATTCTGATCCAGATTGGCCCATTGCTCTTTCGGGGGCAGCGCCATCGGCCTCGCCTCGAGACGCTGCGTGAGCGTGTCGATCAAGGCCTCCTTCCACGCCTTGCGTTCGACCTGCCACGTGCCGAGCGCGATCAACACCGCAAATGCCGCGATCGCAAACATGGCCGGCACCACGAGCCCGCGCCGCGGCGCTTCGGCGTTCATCCTTGGCCCCCGTCGGGTCGGCCCTCGGCTGCCTTATGTTGATACTGCAGCGCGATCATCAGGCCCTTGACCGGCCGCAGCGGTGCCAGCGTGGTGAGCAGGATGAGCGGTCCCCACAGCAGCGCATGCAGCCAGAACGGCGGCTGGTACAGAAACTCGACCAGCAAGGCTGCAAAGACCACCACGAAGCCGGCAAAGAAAATGACGAACACCGCCGGCCCGTCGCCGGAATCGGCGAAGCTGTAATCGAACCCGCAGACCTCGCAGCGCGGCCGCAGCGTCAGAAAGCCGGTGAACAGCGCGCCCTTGCCGCAGCGTGGACAGCGGCAGGCGAGCCCGGTCGTGAGCGGCGAAAGCGGCGGGTACGCGTTGTCGTTCATCGTTGTCCAAAACGCAAAAGGGGCAGCATCCGGCTGCCCCCTTAGCATCATTCGTGCATCGCGTCAGTGGCCGATGACTTCGGCGTAGTGGCCGGCGCCCCACACATAGATGCAAGCGAACAGGAACAGCCACACCACGTCGACGAAATGCCAATACCAGGCGGCGAATTCGAACCCGATATGCTGCTCCGGCTTGAAGTGCCCGGCATAGGCCCGGATCAGGCATACGGTGAGGAAGATCGTGCCGATGATCACATGGGCGCCGTGGAATCCGGTCGCCATGAAAAACGCCGCCCCATAGATATGGCCGGCATAGTGGAAAGCGGCATGGCCGTATTCGTAGGCCTGCACGCAGGTGAATGTGGCGCCGAGAATGATAGTCAGCCACAAACCCGAGATCAGCCCTTTGCGATCATTTTGCAAGAGCGCGTGATGCGCCCACGTCACCGTGGTGCCGGACGTGAGCAGGATCAGCGTATTGAGCAGCGGCAGGTGCCAGGGATCGAACGTGCTCGTGAACGCACCGTTGGGCGCGGGCACCGGCGGCCATACGCCGCCGATCAGATCGTGACGCGCGATCTGGTGAAGGTCATCCGGGAACAGCGCCGTGTTGAAATAAGCCCAGAACCAGGCGACGAAGAACATCACCTCGGAGGCGATGAACAGGATCATGCCGTAGCGGTGCGAGATCTGCACCACGCGGGTGTGATAGCCCTCCACTTGCGCCTCGCGCACCACGTCGCGCCACCAGCTCAACATGGTGTAGGCAATGCCGATCACGCCGATCAGGAAGATCACCGGCGCCACGTCGAATATGTGACGCATCCAGGTGATCAGGCCGACCGCCAGCACGAAAGCGGAGATTGCGCCCACCGCCGGCCACGGGCTCGGATCAACGAGATGATAGTCGTGCTGCACTTCCTTGGCCTGCGCCATTGCTTTCAGTCTCCGCTGATCCCGCGCGAAACACACGCGTTATTGTAAAACTCGTCCTTGGTTGCTGTTCGCGGGCGCGGACTGCGCGACCGGCTGTTGCGATACCCGTTGCGGATAGAAGGTGTAGGACAGCGTGATGGTGTTGACGTCCTGCCCGTCCTCGTCTTTCGCCAGATCGGGATCGACGTAGAACACGACGCTGAGCGTCTGCTTTTCGCCGGCCTTAAGCGTCTGGTCGGTGAAGCAGAAGCAGTTGATCTTGCGGAAATACGCACCCATGTTGAGCGGCGCCACATTGTAGGCGGCGACACCCGTGGTCGCGCGCGTCGACTCGTTCACGGCGATGTAATCCATCTGTACGACCTGGCCGAGCTTGACCTCGATCGAAGTCCGTTCCGGCTCGAATTTCCAAGGCAGCCCGCCGGCCACATTGGCGTCGAAGCGCACGGTCACCTTGCGGTCGAGCACGGTGACCGGCCCGGCGGTCGCGACCTGCGTTGTTCCGTTGAAGCCGGTGGCACGGCAAAACCAGTTGTAGAACGGAACCGCCGCGTAAGACATGCCGACCATCACCGCCACCAGCGCACCGCACGCCCCGGCGATCAGGGCATCGCGTTTATGCACGGACGAGGGCGGGCGATCGGTCATCTTGCTTTCTCTAGAGCGGCCGGTGCAGCACGCCCGGGCCGAGCTTCACGATAGTCACCACGTAAAACAGCAGCACGAGCGCGCCGAGCGTGAGCCCGATCGCGACCGAGCGCGCATTCCTGCGCCGCTTCTGCTCTGCGGTCAGCACGATGCCGCTATTCCGCTCGATCATGGATGCACCCACGCAAGCTGCTGGTCGACCAGCAGAACGGCGAAAATCAGGAACAGGTAGAGCACCGAATAGGCGAACAGCGATTTGGCCGCGCTCTCGCTTTCGGTCGTCTTGAGCGTCCAGGCCAGCGCAATAAACGCGATCCCGAGCGCCGCCGCCGCTGCGCCGTAGACGAGCCCGGCATAGCCGGATAGCCAAGGCGCGAGCGCCACCGGAAAAAGCACCAGCGAATAGATCAGGATCTGCCGGCGCGTTTCCGCCAATCCCGCGACCACGGGCAGCATCGGAACGGCCGCGCGCGCATACTCATTGGCGCGCAACAGCGAGAGCGCCCAGAAATGCGGCGGCGTCCAGAAAAAGATGATGAGGAACAGCAAGATCGACTCGATCCCGACGCCGCCGGTGACCGCAGCCCAGGCGATCACGGGCGGAAGCGCACCCGCCGCGCCGCCGATCACGATGTTCTGCGGCGTGAAGCGCTTGAGCCACATCGTATAGATGACGACATAGAACACGATCGTGAACGCGAGCAGCATGGCCGCAAGCCAATTGACCAGGAGCCCGAGGATCACGACCGAGCTCACCGCCATGGTCATACCGAAGCCGAGCGCCTCGCGCGGCGCGATGCGGCCGGCCGGGATCGGGCGTTTCGCGGTGCGCGTCATCACCGCGTCGATATCGGCGTCGTACCACATGTTCAGCGCGCCGGCCGCGCCCGCGCCGAGCGCGATGCACAGCAGCGCCGTAAGACCGAGGACCGGATGCAGATGCCCCGGCGCGATCAGGAGGCCGACCAGCGCGGTGAACACGACGAGCGACATCACCCGCGGTTTGAGCAGCGCGACATAGTCCTCCACGCCCGCCATGCTCGGCTGGGCCGGCGCAACCGCATCACGTTGATCGATGGCGCTGATGTCGGTCATTGCTGTGCTTTCGCCTTGCGCAGCGCCTTCTCAGCCGCTCTCCGGCGCTGTCTGATTTGCGCCCATTCGTATCGATCCTCTTCGTCTTGCGCAGTCAGCTCGATCACGAGCCGATAAAAGTCTCGAACATTTCGCGTCCGCACGCGGTCGGCCGTGCCATGACGTTTGATCGGCCTTTCATCGATCAACACGCCGATGGGACAATCAGGAATCTTTTGCCAACTGCGGCGCGGCATCGTCTTAAGCGTGCTGATCGCGAGGTCGTTTCGCATTCGCGAGTCATCGCCTTTAGCGTGGGCAACCTGTTTCAACTTTTGGGTCGCGATACGACGATCCGTGCGCGACAAGCTCGCTTTGCGCTTGCGGATCACTTTGCGAGAAGCCTTGTCGTTTTGCCCGTAGGTATTCACGCGATCGCGCTCATAGGAGAGGCGTTTCTTCTCCTGCGGACTGTGGCGCGCGCGGTTCGGCTTCTCGCTCATCGCAAGCTCACTTGATCCGCGGCAGCACTTCATACTGATGGAACGGCGGCGGAGACGACAGCGTCCATTCGAGCGTCGTCGCACCCGCGCCCCACGGATTGTCGGCGGCCTTCTCCTTGCGGATGAAGGCATGCGCAAGCCCGATGAAGAACACCAAGAGACCCGCTGCCGAAATGTAGGCGCCGATCGACGAAACGAAGTTCCACCCCGCGAACGCGTCAGGATAGTCGGGGATACGGCGCGGCATGCCGGCGAGCCCGAGGAAGTGCTGCGGGAAAAAGACGATGTTGACGCCGACGAAGGTGAGCCAGAAGTGCAGCTTGCCGAGCGTCTCCGACCACATGTAGCCGGAAATTTTCGGGAACCAGTAGTACCAGCCGGCGAACACGGCAAACACCGCGCCGAGCGACAGCACGTAATGGAAGTGCGCCACCACGTAGTAGGTGTCCTGCAGCACGCGATCGACCCCGGCGTTCGCCAGCACCACGCCGGTGACGCCGCCGACCGTGAACAGGAAGATCAGCCCGATCGCCCACAGCATCGGCGTCTTGAATTCGATCGAACCGCCCCACATGGTCGCGATCCACGAGAAGATTTTCACGCCGGTCGGCACCGCAATCACCATCGTGGCCGCGATGAAATAGGCCTGCGCGCCGGTCGACATGCCGACCGTGTACATGTGGTGCGCCCACACCACGAAGCCGATCCCACCGATGGCGACCATGGCGTAAGCCATGCCGAGATAGCCGAATACCGGCTTGCGGCTGAACGTGGCCACGACCTGGCTGACGATGCCGAAGCCCGGCAGGATCAGGATGTAGACTTCCGGATGCCCGAAGAACCAGAACAGGTGCTGGAACAGGATCGGATCGCCGCCGCCATCGGCCGAGAAGAAGGTGGTGCCGAAATTGCGGTCGGTCAGCAGCATGGTGATCGCTCCCGCGAGCACCGGCAGCGACAGCAGCAGCAGGAACACGGTGACGAGCTGCGACCACACGAACAGCGGCATTTTGTGCATGGTCATGCCGGGCGCGCGCATGTTGAAGATCGTCGTGATGAAATTGATCGCGCCCAGGATCGACGACGCGCCGGCGAGGTGCAGCGAGAGGATCGCGAAATCGACCGCAGGCCCCGTATGGCCCGTGGTCGATAATGGCGCATAGATTGTCCAGCCCGCGCCGACCCCGGGCTCCGGACCCTCTCCCGGCACGAATGCGGACGTCAGCAGCAGCGCGAACGACGCCGGCAGCAGCCAGAACGAAATGTTGTTCATGCGCGGGAACGCCATGTCGGGCGCTCCGATCATCAGCGGCACGATCCAGTTGCCGAATCCGCCGATCAATGCCGGCATGACCATGAAGAAGATCATGATCAGGCCGTGCGCGGTGGTGAACACGTTGAACTGGTGGGTGTCGTGAAAAATCTGCAGGCCGGGATACATCAGCTCCATGCGGATGCCGATCGACATGATCCCGCCGATCAGGCCGCCGACCATGGCAAACACCAAGTACATCGTGCCGATGTCCTTGTGGTTGGTCGAATAGAGCCATCGACGCCAGCCTGTCGGATGAGCGTGCGCATCGTGCGCCGCGTGGTCGTCGTGCATCCCGTGTGCCATTGTTGCCATTATCGAGTCCTTCGACGTTGTTCTCGTCCGATGGTCGTCGTCCGAATCGTCGCCCCTTGTTTCATTCCTCAATCAGCCGATGCCGCCACCGAGATCGAATTGTCCTCGCGCGCGTATTTCTTCTTCGCCGCCTCGAGCCAAGCCGCGAATTCCTGTTCGCTGACCACGTGCACCTGGATCGGCATGTAGGCGTGATCCTTGCCGCACAATTCCGAGCACTGGCCGTAGTAGAGTCCCTCGCGTGTCGCCTTGAACCACGTCTCGTTGAGCCGTCCCGGCACCGCGTCGATCTTGATGCCGAACGACGGCACCGCAAACGAATGGATGACGCCGATCGGATCGGCCGTCACCAACACGCGCACGACCTTGTTCACCGGCACGACCAACTCGTTGTCCACCGCCAACAGCCGCGGCTGGTCGGGCTTGCGCTCATTGTCCTTCAGCATGTTGGAATCGTATTCGAACTTGCTGTCGGGATAGCCGTAGTTCCAGTACCACTGCCGGCCGGTCGCCTTTACGGTGAGATCGGCGGGCGGGATCGTCGTCTGCAGGAACAACAGCCGGAACGACGGCACCGCGATCGCCACCAGAATCAGAACCGGCACCACTGTCCAAATGACTTCGATCAACGTGTTGTGCGTGGTCCGCGACGGCGTCGGATTGGCGCGCGCGTTGAAGCGCACCATCACGATCACCAGCAGCACGAGCACGAACGTCGCGATCGCAGCGATAATGTAAAGCAGGAAATCGTGGAACCAGATGATGTCGTCCATCACCGGTGTGACCGATTGCTGCAGCCCCAGCTCCCATTTCGACGGCTGGCCGATCTCGGCGAATGCGGCTCCGCCCGCCGAAAGGAGGAAAACGCTCGCCATAAAACTGATAGCCACAATGGTCGGCAATCGTTGCTGCAACGGCATCGTATGTCAGGCTCCTTCGAGCGATCGGCTGCGGCCGAACCCTGCCGCGCTACCGGGTGTTTAGGCAGGCCGGCGCCCGCTGGCAAGGCGCGCCATGGGTCGTTTTTGAGGCCCTGGGGTGGTACGGCGGGGCGGAAAAAACGTCACCTCACAAATCATAATTTTGCTACACCCGCAATGTATCTCGACAGCCGTTGAATACGACAAATTGCCTATATTTTACCTATAGTTCCGAAGCGCTATGACCGGTCCGTTTCGGGCCATGAATGCGGGGGCGACAATCGGGCGCTTGCTTTGCTTGACATGGCAGGCATGCCATGTACGTGAAGCCCAAAGCTGCGGAAATTGCGAGGTTGTCGTGATTCGAATGCCCCCGTTGCGCCATCGGAGGTGGGCCAGCCGGCGAGATTCGGGCCTGCCCAGCAATGCGCTTATGGCGCTCGCCGTCTTTGCGCTTACCGGTCTGGCAAACAGCACTCAGGCCCAGGGGGTGATTCGGGCGGTCTTCAACGACTGGCAGATCCGCTGCGACACCCCTCCCGGCGCCCAATATGAACAATGTGCGTTGATCCAGAGCGTCATTGCGGACGATCGGCCCAACGTGGGGCTCACCGTCTTGGTGATGCGCACCGCCGACCAGAAGTTCAAGCTGATGCGCGTGATCGCCCCGCCCGGCGTTCTGCTGCCGTCGGGCCTTGGCCTCTGGATCGACAAGACGGAGGTGGGTCGCGCCGGTTTCGTAAGGTGCATTCCGATCGGCTGCATTACCGAAGTGGTGCTCAAGGACGATCTGATCAACATGCTGCGTACCGGCACGACCGCGACCTTCACGATTTTCCAGACGCCCGAGGAAGGCATCGGTTTTCCGATGAGCCTAAAAGGCTTCGCCGAAGGCTACGACAAGCTCCCCTAAAACGCCCGCATGAGATAGCCTCCGGGTATCGCAGGAGAGCTCGACCGTGAACCTTGGATTCATTGGCCTCGGCGCCATGGGCGAATTGATCGTGCCCCGCCTGATGGCTGCGGGACACGTCGTAACCGGCTGGAATCGATCGCGTGCCAAGGCCGAGGCGCTGATCAAGCACGGCATGCTCTATGCTGAAACGCCCCGCCTGGTTGCGGAAAAATCCGAGATCGTCTTTTCCATCGTCACCGATGCCGCGGCCGTTCGCGCGGTCGCGCTCGGCGAGAACGGCATCGTCGCCGGTCTGCGCAAAGGCGGCATCTACGTCGACATGAGCACGATCGCGCCCGACGCAAGCCGCGCGGTCGCCGCCGATTTCGCCAAGGCCGGCTCGATCATGCTCGACGGTCCGCTCTCGGGCAGCCCGGTCACCGTCAAGGCCGGCCAGGCTTCGATCATGATCGGCGGCGACGAGGCCGCCTTCGAGCGCGCCAAGCCGGTGTTGCTCGCCATCGGCCCGAAGGTCACGCGCATCGGCGGCAACGGCCTTGCCTGCCAGATGAAGATCGCCGTCAATCTCCTGCTCATGGTCGAGGTGATCGCCTTCGGCGAAGCCATCGCGCTCGCCGAGAAGGGCGGCGTCCCCCGCGATATTGCGCTCGACGCCGTGCTGAAAAGCGTCGCCGCGTCGCCGGTGCTCGGCTATCGCGGACCGTTCATTCTCGAAGGCAAGATGCCGGCTGTTCCGCTCGCCGACGTCACGCTGCAACAGAAGGATATGCTGCTTGCGTTGGACCTCGGCCGCACGCTCGGCAGCCCGGTGCCGCTGGCCGCCGCCGCCAACGAAATGATGAATGCGTGCCGCGGACTCGGCATCGACGAGAACGACTTTGTGGTCGCGCATCAAGTTTACCGACGCCTTGGAGGGCAATCATGACGTCGAAAGGCGAAAAGATCGGAGCCGCATTGGCGAAAGCCGTGAAAAAAACCGCAGCCAATTTCAAGGCCGCAGGCGAAGAAGTCGCGGCGGGAATAAAGGAAGGGTTGGCGGCCCCCAAGGACGGCACCGCGATGTATCGCACCAATCGCAAGAACGTGCCGATGGTCGAAGGCCTCAAGCGCAAGGATGGCTGGGTCGACATGCAGGTGCAGTTCCTCATCGACAAGAAATCCGCAGGCTGCGACCACGTCGTCGGCTGGACCGTGCTGAAACCCGGCGCGCGCCACGAGCGGCATCTGCACCGGAACTGCGACGAATTCTTCATCGTGCTGAAGGGCCGCGGCCACATCTACAGCGAGCTCGGCGAGGAGCCCTCGGTCGAAGGCGACGTCGTCTATTCGCCGCGCGGCTGCTGGCACGGTTTCAACAACACCTCCGACGAAGACGTGGTGCTGGTCTGGGGCTGGATGGGCGCCGGCTCGATCGAGGCCTCTGGCTATGAAGTGCCGTCAGAAGAGCATTGATTGCGGCCTGTTCAAACACTCGCAAATCGATCGGCCGACCCCTATCTGATGAGTCAGTTGGAGCCCAGCAATGTCCGATAAATTGAGCGAAACTTCGCTGATCGACCGTTCCGGCCTCGACCGCGCCCGCGTCGGCAAGCTGATCCGGCGTGGCCTCGAAGGCGCCGACGACGGCGAGCTGTTCCTCGAATACGAGCAATCCGAGGCGCTGGTATTCGACAACGGCCGCCTCAAGCAGGCAACCTACGACACGACGCAGGGCTTCGGCCTGCGCGCGGTCAAGGACGAGGCCGTCGGCTATGCTCACGCCTCCGAAGTGTCCGAGCAGGCCATCGCGCGCGCCGCCGACGCGGTACGCGCGGTCAAGAGCGGCCATTCCGGCACTTATGCGGAAGCGCCGCCGCGCACCAATCGCAAGCTCTATGGCGACGAAAATCCCCTCGCTGCGCCGGCCTTCGAAGCCAAGGTGAAGCTCCTGCAGGACATCGACGCCTATGCCCGCGCCAAGGATCCGCGCGTGCGGCAAGTCACCGCCAGCGTGGCCGCCTCCTGGCAGGTGGTCGAGATCGTGCGGCCCGACGGCCAGACTTATCGCGACGTGCGCCCGCTCGTGCGCGTCAATGTCGCCGTAGTCGCCGGCCAGGGCGACCGGCAGCAAGCCGGCTCCTTCGGCTATGGCGGCCGCGAAAGCTACGGCCAGTTCATCGCCGTCGACCGCTGGCATCACGCCGCCGACGAAGCCGTGCGTCAGGCCTTGCTCAATCTGGAATCGATCCCGGCTCCCGCCGGCGAAATGGATGTCGTGCTCGGCCCCGGCTGGCCTGGCGTGATGCTGCACGAGGCGGTCGGCCACGGCCTCGAAGGCGACTTCAACCGCAAGCAGACCTCGGCCTTTGCCGGCCTGCTGGGCAAGCAGGTCGCCGCCAAAGGCGTCACCGTGGTCGACGACGGCACGCTTTCGAGCCGCCGCGGCTCGCTCTCCATCGATGACGAAGGCACGCCGACCAATCGCACCGTGCTGATCGAGGACGGTATCCTCGTCGGCTATATGCAGGACCGCCAGAACGCGCGGCTGATGAACATGCGGCCCACCGGCAACGGCCGCCGCGAAAGCTACGCGCACGCACCGATGCCGCGCATGACCAACACATACATGCTTGCCGGCACGCGCGATCCGGGCGAAATCCTCGCCTCGGTGAAGAACGGCATTTATGCCGTAAGTTTCGGCGGCGGACAGGTCGACATCACCAGCGGCAAATACGTGTTCCAGGTGACCGAGGCCTACAAGATCGAGAATGGCAGGAAGGGCGCGCCGCTCAAAGGCGCCATGCTGATCGGCAACGGCCCGACCGACCTGCACCGCGTCACCCTGGTCGGCAATGACCTCTCCCTCGACGAGGGCATCGGCACCTGCGGCAAGAACGGCCAGGGCGTACCGGTCGGCGTCGGCCAGCCGACGCTGCGCATGGACCGCATTACGGTCGGTGGAACGGGTTGAGGACGGGAGGAGAAATTCCGTGACGCAACGGGCATCAGGAACGCTACTTTCGACTCTCTCGAGGTCGATCGCGGAAGTAGCCGGCATCGTCTTGATTGTGATCGCGGCCAAGACGGCGCTCGCGGAACCGTTCTATGTCCCATCCGGCTCCATGGAGCCCACGCTCCTGATCGGCGATGAACTGTTGGCGACGAAATTCGCCTACGGCTATGGCACGTCCTCGCTGCCCTCGTTCATCGTGCTGCCCAACAGCGCGCGCATCCTGGCGGCGTTGCCCGAGCGCGGTGACGTGGTGGTGTTCCGCTGGCCGGGCGATCGTTCGCAGACCTGGGTCAAACGCGTGATCGGTCTGCCCGGCGATCGCATCGCAGTACGCGACGGTCAAGTCTGGATCAACGGCGAGCCGGCGCGCCTTCGCGCGGATGGCACCGGCAGCATGGAAACCGAAGATGGCTCGGCGATGCCGGCAGAACGCTTCATCGAAACGCTCCCGGGCGGTCGCAGCCATTTGGTGTTAAAGTTCAGCCACAACGATCCGCTCGACAATGTTCCCGAATTTGTGGTGCCGGACGGCCGCCTCTTCGTGATGGGCGACAACCGCGACAATTCGGCCGACAGCCGCGTTCCGGTCAGTGCCGGCGGCGTTGGCTTGCTGCCGGTTGGCGATCTGGTGGGGCGCGTCGACGCCATCGTGGGATCGTGGGATCTCGGCGTGAGAAGCCAACCGGCCTGGACCTGGCCGTCCGGCTTGCGGCTGTCACGATTTTTCAGCGCAGTGCATTAAAGGCACGATCCTGCGGGCGCAGCGAGACACCGCTAGCGGACCACGCCGGAGATGCAGCACGGCTTGCGGCGCGGGGGCGTGATCCGGTCCTTCAAATAGCAGCGCGCTGACGGCCCGAGATAACCCGGCCGCACGTAGGTCCAGGTGCGGCAACGATCCTCTCCTTCGCACGCCGCCTTGCAGCTCCTGCCGCTCGGATCGGAGGCGAGATCGAATTCGCGGTAGTCGCCGCCGAACCGGTCGATGGCGTATTCGAACTGATCGTTGTGCGGCTCGACCACGCTGCCGCCCTTCACGCCCGAGATGCAGCACGGGTCTTCGACGCGCGGCGTCACGGTGCTTTTGAGAAAGCAGATCGCGTTGGCGCCTGCGGTTCTTGGATAGGAGAACGTCCACGCCCGACAGCGTTGTTCGCGCTCGCAGCGCGCCGCGCATTGTTCCGGGTCGCCGGAATTCACGACGAAGCGCGCATAGTCGCCGCCGTAGCGATTGATTCCGGATTGCGCGCGCGCACCAAGCACCGCGATCGCGACCAGCGCCAGGCAGCACGCCCCGATCGAGAGCGTGCGTATCATCGCTGCCGACTTCCAATCGATCCGCGCCATCCAGCCATACTAAACGAGATGGACGCATGCGCGCGAGAACGGAAGTGCGTTATGAGGATGTGTGGCGCGAGATGAACAACGGTTCATCGAACGCGCGGCGACTCTGCAAATTATTTGAATTTAAAAATCAAAGGCGCGCATCCGCGCACGAAAAACATGACCGCGAAAAGGGTGCGCCCGCCGGGGGGCGGCGGGCGCAAAGTCCAGGCCGCACTGAGGGGAACGCGGGCTGGACGGGACGGCCGACGGGAGATCGGCCGGGGCAATAAAACTCAGCTGCATTTGCAGAACGTGGCGCGCGCTTGCGCGATCGCACCGACATCGACTTTCGGCGCGAGCGGCGGAGCCACGGCGCGTTCGATCGAAAGACCGTGCGAAATGCCGTGGCGCGCGAGTCGGCGCTCAAGCGCGCGGGACCGCAGCAAATGCGTCGGGTCGTCCCAGAGCCGGCCCGCATAGGCGTCGCGCAGGTCGGCGCGGGTAAGCCCGATGTCGGCCAGCATGCGGTCGTCGAACCTGGCAAGGATGGTGGCCGCGCGCCGGTGCTGAATTTTCTTGATGACCCGCAGCGCGCCCCGTCCGAATCGTCGGACGGCATAAGCCAGCGAGCTGCCGAACGAGGCGGCGGTGGATAAGGCCAAACTGGAAATAACGGGCATGGCAACCTCCTAAATTCCTCGAAATCCGGGGGATACGGCGCGATAGGGCCCCCGCGTTGCCGCGGAAGCCACCCGAAAAACCCGCCCGGTTTCGTTGACAGGGGGACTTTGCCTGAAGCCTATTGATAAGTGAAACGAATGTTTTTAATCTGATCGATCATGATTGGTGATGGTTTGAAGGCCCGGGAATTCAATGCGTTGTTCCAATGATTGAGACGGCGAGGGAGTTTCAAATGAATGCGCTTATCGACATCGACCAGCTCCGCACCTTCATTGCCATCGTCGAAACCGGAAGTTTCACCAAGGCCGCTGAGGTTGTGCACAAGACCCAATCGGCGGTCTCGATGCAGATGAAGCGTCTTGAAGAACGGCTGCGCCGTCCGATCTTCGCGCGCGATGGTCGCGCCTCCAAACTCACCGAGGACGGCGACCGCCTGCTCGATTACGCGCGCCGCATCGTCAAGCTCAACGTCGAAGCGCTGGCGACGTTCAACGACACCAAGCTCGCCGGCCGCGTGCGGCTCGGCGTGCCCGACGACTATGCCGACCGCTACTTGCCCGAGATCATGGCGCGCTTCTCGCGCGCCTATCCGAGCGTGGAGCTGACCGTGGTCTGCGAGCCGTCGGTCTCGCTGATCGAGCACATCGAGGCCAACGACCTCGACCTCGCCATCATCACCAATTGCTACGGCAACCGGCCGGGCGAATCCTTTCGCCTCGAACGGCTGCTGTGGGTGACGTCGAACCGCCATCCGACCCACACCGAGGAACCGCTGCCGCTTGCGCTCGGCCGGCCGAGCTGCGTCTGGCGGCAGAGCGCGATCGGCGCGCTCGACAGCATCGGCCGTCCCTATCGCGTGCTCTATTCCAGCGCCAATGCCGGCGCGGTCGCCGCCGCGGTGCTTTCGGGTTTGGCGGTGTCGGTATGCCCGGAGTCCGGCCTGCGGCCGGGCATGCGCGTGCTGAATCCGGCCGATGGATTTCCCGAGCTCCCGGCCTGCCGCATCGGGTTGATCCGCAATCCGCACGAAGCCTCGACGCTCGCCGACGCGCTGGCCGAGCACATCATCTCCTCGCTCGACAATCTCTCCGACGCGGCGCAGGCGGCGGAATAGCGTCTCTCGTCATTTCTCGGGATGAGGCGGCTGGCGGCTCGAAACAGTAAGCCGACGTCAATACGCATATTCCTGAAACACCGGGTCGACCGAGCCCGCCCACGGCCCGCGGAATTTCTCCAACAAATCTTCCGCCGGCGTCCTGCCGCGCGCGACGATCTCCTCCAACGGCTCGAGATAGGTTGTTTCGTCGCGACCCTGCGCATTGCGCCGCGCCCGCCGCGCCAGCCCCTTGCGCGCGAGCGCCAGCACCTCGTTCGCGATCGCATGCACGCTGCGTCCGCGGATGTGCGCATGAAGTCCGAGCCGCGGCACGTCATCGCGCAGTTTTTGCCGCTCCTCGGCGTTCCAGTCCTTGACCAGATCCCAAGCCGCATCAAGCACGCCGTCGTCGTAAACGAGCCCCACCCAGAACGCCGGCAATGCCGGAATCCGCATCCAGGGCCCGCCGTCTGAACCGCGCATCTCGATGAAACGCTTGAGCCGCACCTCGGGGAAGATTGTCGAGACGTGATTGGCCCAGTCCGAAATCGTCGCCCGCTCGCCCGGTAGCGCCTTGAGCTTTCCCGCCAGCAGATCGCGGAAAGACTGCCCGGCCACGTCGATGTACTGGTCGCCGCGCTTGATGAAATACATCGGCACGTCGAGCGCATAATCCGCATAGCGCGCAAATCCCATGCCCGCCTCGAACACCCACGGCAGCATCCCTGAGCGCGCGTTGTCGGTGTCGCGCCAGATCTCCGAGCGGAACGTGAGATAGCCGTTCGGTTTGCCTTCGGTGAACGGCGAATTGGCGAACAGCGCCGTCGCCACCGGCTGCAGGGCGAGCCCGACGCGCATTTTCTTCACCATGTCGGCCTCGGACGAGAAATCGAGATTGGTCTGCACGGTGCAGGTCCGATACATCATGTCGAGGCCGAGCTTTCCCACCTTCGGCATGTACTTTGTCATGATGCGGTAGCGGCCCTTCGGCATGACCGGCATGTCGGCGCGCGACCAACTCGGCGTCATGCCGATGCCGAGGAAGCCGATGCCGAGCGGTTGCGCCACCTCGCGCAACTGCGCCAGATGGGCCATCAGCTCGCTGCAGGTCTGATGCACGGACGCCACCGGCGCGCCCGAGAGCTCGAACTGACCGCCGGGCTCGAGCGAGATCGCGCCGCCACCGGTGACGTCGGCAAGCCCGATGATGTTTTCGCCCTCCATGATCGGCTCCCACCCGAGCAGATGCTGCATGCCTTCAAGCAGCGCATGGATGCTGCGCGGTCCCGCGTAGGGCACCGGCCGATGGCCCTTCATCGTGAAGGCGAATTTTTCGTGCTCGGTGCCGATGCGATAGCGCGCCTTCGGCTTGCAGCCTGCTTCGAACCACGCGACCAGTTCGTCGCGCGTCTCGATCGGCGTCATATCGACTTGGTCGCGAGCCATTCGGTGGTTCTGTTAGCGAAAAAGGGTCGCGACCTTAACCACGGCGTGGGCCAAAGGGAAATAGCGAACCCCCCTTCAGGTCGCGCTGCCCGGTTCGGAATAGCGGAAATGCAATCGGACCGTGCCTGCTGGCGCGGCTTTTCCTCAGAAATCCTTCAGCAGCCGCTCGATGTAATCGAGTTCAAGCTGCGGCCGGAAACTCTCGCCGTAGCGGCGCCGTAGTTCTTCCAAGATACGCCGTGCCCGCTGCACGTCGATCTCTCCCGGCACCTTCACCGTGGTGTCGTCGCCATAATCGCGGCCGCGCAACGGCCGGCCGAGCGGATCGGTCTCCTGCTGCGCGCGCGCCGGCCCACGATTGCCGGGCTGCCCCGGGCCGAGACTATAGCCCTGCATCTGCATCGACTGCGCCAGCGCCTGCGCGCCGCGGCGCAGGGCTTCAAGCGCGCGGCCCTGCGACTCGACGGCGCTGTCGGCGTTGTTGTCGCCGAGCGAACCTTCCGCCTCGCCCATCGCCTCCCCCGCACTGCCGAGCGAATTCGTATCCTCGCCCTGTTGCCCCTGCTGGCCCTGACCCGGTTGCTGGAATCCGCGCTTGCGCAGTTCCTCCAAGAGCTTGTTGAGCTGATCGCGTAGCGCCTGCTGGTTCTGCCTGAGCTCGCCATAGGCGTTGGGATCGGTCTGCTGGTTTTGGCTGCGCTGCCGGCGCTGATCCTGGCCCTGGCGGAATGTGCGATCGCGCAATTGCTGCTGCTTGCGGATCATGTCGCCGAGTTCGTCCAGCGCCGACATCATGTCGTCGCCGTCGTCGTCGCCCATCTCGCCGCCGGGCCGCGCCATCTGCAGATTTTCCAGCATCGACTGCAATTCTTCCAGCAGTTTGCGTGCGGCCTCTTTGTTGCCGGAACGGGCAAGCTGCTCCATCCGATCCAACATGTTGCGCAGGTCCTGCGTACGCAGATTGCGCATGTTTTGATCGAAATTTCGCGCCATGTTGGGATTTCGCCGCAACTCCTCGGCCAGCGTCTGCATGTAGCGATCGAGCGCCGCCCGCAATTGATCCATCAGGCGCTTGATTTCCTCATCGCTCGCGCCGCGTTCGAGCGCCTGCCGCAGCGCATTCTGCGCCGCCCGCAACGCCTGCTCCGCCTCCGAGACATTGCCGTCTTCGATCATGACGGCCATCTGCCACATCCGCCCCACCACATCGCGCAAGCCGTCGTCGCTGTCGGAACGGGCAAGCTGCCAGTAGATCGAGCGCAGGCCGAGATAGATGCTGGCCTCTTTGATGAATTTCTCGGGAGCCACCGTCAGCGCGTCAAGCGCGGTGAGCACTTTATCCTTGCTGCCGGCGTCGAGCGCGAGCGCGCGGCGTTGCTCGACCAGCGCGCGCGCCAGCGGCTTGACGAACGGCCGCTCCGGCAGGCGCAATTCGTGCGACGACGAGCGGCCCTCGTTGTTCGCTTCATCGCGCGCGATCAGCGTCATCACCACATCGACGCCGGCCCACGGATGTTCGGTGAGATCCTTGATCGTCTGCGCAGCGCCGGACTTGGTGCGCGCCTGCGGCAGCACAAGAGTGAAATCCGGCGCGCCGTAGAGCGGATGCGCCGCGCGCTCGGACGGCGTCGCGTGAGCCTTGAGCTCGAACGTGGCCTGCGCATCGACCACGCCGTAGTCGTCTTCCATCTTGTAGACCAGAAGCAGCGAACCGCGGCCTTGCGCCTCCGGTTCCTTCGCCAACGCGATGGTCGGCGGACGATCCGGTATCGCGGTGAAATTCCAGGCAAATCCGTCGCTACCGCGCACGGTGGCGGTACCCGTGCCGGTGATCGTGAAGCGCCGCTCCGCAGTGCCTGCCGCCGGTTGCGGATTTGTGTCGGCGGCGGTAGCGAGCGCACCGCTCACCGCAACGTCCAAATCTTTCTTACCGGTCGCGCGGATGATCAGCGTCGAGCCGGTCGGCACGGCGATCGCTGCGGCTGTACGCACGCTTTCGCCCGGCCGGAGCGTCGGCAGGATGAGCGGCGGCCGGCCGGTATAGGTGGGCGGCGTCACCCAGGCATCGATGCGGTAATTCGCCGATGAGATCGCGCCTTGCCAATCGAACGCCGCGGCGATGCGATGCAGGCGCTCGCCGCCGGCGCTGAAGAAAGACGCAATAACGAGGACAAGCACCAGCGCGCGCAGCGCGAATGGATCGCGCGCGGCAAGCCGCGGCACAGGAATTCCGGCTTTGAGCACGTGCACGGTGCGCAACGCGCGTTCGACATGGGCGCGCCACAGCGCGACCGCGTGACTGTCGCTGCCGCTTTCGGCCATGTCGTCGGCGATCGTGGTCGCGGGTCGATGCGGCAAGCGGCTCGTACGGTCCAACCGCCGCAATCCATCGGTCGCGTTCGGCACACGCACCAGGAACAGCGGCACGGTCGCGGCGACGCACAGCACGAGGAACGCGAACAGGCCGATGGCGCGGCCGAACGGCGGCAGCCACAGCCACACCCCGATCCACGAAATCGCAAGGAAGAGACCGCTAGCGGTCGCCACCGACGCCAGCGCCGGCCACAACCGCTCCCAGAAAATCGACAAACGCGCACGCTGCAACGCGTGGGCGAGCTTTGCTCTCCCACCGGGCGTTTCGTGGCGGCCGTCAGGGTTCTCGGCAGTCGTCACTCAAGCGCTCCGCATGCGATAACGGTCGGCACCGTGGCCCAACATGAAGTCCGCATCATGGCAGCCAAAGTCTATAAATAGTATAAGCGTTGGCGCGACTTAGAGCCAGCCTGGCAGGCGATCGCGCGCAATCAATTGATTAACGTCGAGCCTCGGGCGCGCCAGCACCCATTCGTCATTTTTCACAAGCACTTCGGGCACCAAGGCGCGGGTATTGTAGGTTCCCGCCTGGACCGCGCCGTAAGCACCGGCTGACATGATCGCGAGCAGATCGCCGGATTGGGGCAGAACCATCGGCCGATCGAGCGCCAGAAAGTCGCCTGATTCGCACACCGGTCCGACCACGTCCGCCACCGTACGCGCCGCGCCGGGCGGCGCTTCCGCCACCGGCCATATTTCATGATGCGCGTCGTAGAGCGTGGGCCGGATCAAGTCGTTCATCGCCGCGTCCACGATCACGAAGGTCTTTGCCTCGCCGCGCTTGAGATACAGCACGCGCGTGACCAGGATACCCGCATTGCCGACGATCAGCCGGCCGGGCTCGAAGATCAGCGTGCAATTCAGCCCCCGCGTTGCGCGCTTCACCACCGCCGCATAGGCCTCCGGATCCGGCGGCGGCTCGTTGTCGTCGCGGTACGGAATTCCCAAGCCCCCGCCGAGATCGACGTGGCTGATGGAATGGCCATCGGCGCGCAATTCGCGCACGAAATCGGACAACAGCGCGAAGGCATTGTCGAACGGGCTCAATTCGGTGATCTGGCTGCCGATGTGCATATCGACGCCGGAGATATGGAGTCCGGGAAATTTGGCGGCGCGGGCGTAAACCTCGCGCGCGCGGCTGATCGGAATGCCGAACTTGTTCTCCGCCTTGCCGGTGGCGATCTTGGCATGCGTGCGCGCATCGATGTCGGGATTGACGCGCACCGAGACGTTGGCCTTGCGCCCCTTCCCCGCCGCGATCGAAGACAGCAGTTCGAGCTCGGCCTCCGACTCCACGTTCACGCACAGGATGTTTTCATCCACTGCCAGCGCGAGCTCGCGCGCGGTCTTGCCGATGCCCGAGAACATGATTTTTTCCGCCGGCACCCCCGCCATGCGCGCGCGCTTGAGCTCGCCTTCCGAGACCACGTCGGCGCCGGCGCCGAGCCTGGCCAGCGTCGCGATCACCGCCTGGTTGGAATTGGCCTTCACCGCGTAGCACACGAGCGACGGCACGTCGGCGAAGGCGCCGGCGAACACGCGATAGTGCCGCGTCAGCGTCGCGTCCGAATAGCAATAGAACGGCGTGCCGACGGCGTCCGAGAGTGTTGCGAGATTCACCGCCTCGGCGTGCAGCACACCGGCGCGGTAGGCGAAGTGATGCATCGCTTAGTTCAATCGATCAACACGTCGATGGGAAGTTTTTTCTTCTGCCCTTTGGGTGCGATCGGCCTGCCGTCCGGCCCGTATTCGATCGGACCCTGCGCCTGCGGATTGACCGCGCCCGATTGGCTTGCGTCGCCCGGCGACTGAATCGACGCCGGCGGCGGATCGAGCGGCCCCTTGCGGCCGCAGCCGGCGAGCGCAAATGCGCTCGCCAGCAGGCAGAGCGTGGCCAGTCGAAGAAAAGCAGGTCCGGATCGGTTCACGGCGAATTCCAATGTTGCGCTCACCATAGCAGATTGCGGAAAGATTTCACCTCTTTCGGCGGCGGCGCGCAACGCGCGCTTTGCCGAGCGTTTTCAGCCATTTTTGGGCTTGCGCGCGCACGTTTTTCGGCGCGGTCCCGCCATAGCTCGTGCGGCTTGCCACCGAATGTTCGACGGAAAGCACCGCGTGCACGTCTTTGGTGATCCGCGGCTCGACCGCCTGCATGGTTTTCAACGGCAGCTTGTCGAGAACGACGCCCGCCTTCTCGGCGGCCGCCACGATGCGGCCGGTGATGTGATGCGCCTCGCGGAACGGCAGTTTCAGCTTGCGCACCAGCCAATCCGCAAGGTCGGTGGCGGTCGCGCTGCCTGCACCCGCCGTCTCCTTCATCCGGGCCGCGTTCGGCGTCATGTCGCGCACCATGCCGGTCATCGCCGCGATGCAGAGCGACAGCGCGCCGAGCGCCTCGATCGCGCCGTGCTTGTCCTCCTGCATGTCCTTCTGATAGGCGAGCGGCAGTCCCTTCATGACCACCAGCAGCGCGTTCAGTGCGCCGATGAGGCCGCCTGCCTTGGCGCGCACGAGTTCGGCTGCATCCGGGTTGCGCTTCTGCGGCATCATCGAGGAGCCGGTGGTGAACTTGTCGGAGAGCGTCAGCAGCCCTGCCATCGGCGAGCACCACAGCACGATCTCCTCGGCGAAACGTGACAGATGCACGGCACAGATCGCCGCCGCCGCGAGCGTCTCCAGCACGAAGTCGCGGTCGGACACCGCATCGAGTGAATTCGCCATCGGCCGCGCGAAGCCGAGCGCTTTCGCGGTCATGTCGCGATCGAGCGGAAACGACGTACCGGCCAGCGCCCCCGCACCGAGCGGCGATTCATTGAGCCGCATCCGCGCGTCCGCGAACCGCCCGCGGTCGCGCGCGGCCATCTCCACATAGGCGAGCAGATGATGGCCGTATGTGACCGGCTGCGCGCTTTGCAGATGCGTGAACCCCGGCATCACGGTGGCGGCATATGTGACGGCCTGCTCGGCCAGCACCCGCTGATAGTCCGCAAGCGCGCCGTCAATCGCGTCGATCGTATCGCGCACCCAGAGCTTGAAATCGGTGGCAACCTGGTCGTTGCGCGATCGCGCGGTGTGCAGCCGCCCGGCGGCAGGCCCGATCAGTTCGGCGAGCCTGCCCTCCACGTTCATATGGATGTCTTCCAGGGCGCGCTTGAAATCGAATTTACCTTTTTCGATTTCTGACAGGATCGTGTCTAGACCGTGAGCGATCTTTTTCGCATCGTCCCGCCTGATGATGCCCTGTTTGGCAAGCATTGCGGCGTGGGCTTTGGATGCGGCAATATCCTGGCGGTATAGATGCCGATCGAAATCGATCGAAGCGTTGATCTCCTCCATGATCGCGTCCGGGCTTGACGTGAAACGTCCACCCCACATTTTGTTGCTCATGAGACGCTCTTCGGCATGCACCAGGTTCCGCCGACCGTGACCTCGCAAGTCGCCTCGCGCAGTTACGCGAAAAGACGGCTCGCCGTGATTCTCGCGGGCGGCGTGGCCGGCCTCGTGGTCGGGCTCGCGGGGGTATACGGGATTGCCATGCTGACGCGCAATGCGGCCGTCGACTCGACCTGCCAGCCGGCGGCTGAAACGGCCAAGAAGCTTGGCGATTTCGCCCGCGGTGAGGTCGCGGCCTTGAAGCCCGCCGTTTCGCCGCGCCGCTGGCTGGACTTGAGTTTCCACGACGCCAGCGGACAAACCAAGACGCTCGCCGACTGGCACGGCCGCACCGTGCTGCTCAATATCTGGGCCACCTGGTGCGTGCCCTGCCGCAAGGAAATGCCGGCGCTCGACGCCCTCCAGAAGAAGCTCGGTGGGCCTGATTTCGAGGTCATCGCGGTCAACACCGACACCCGCGACCCGGCGAAGCCGAAAGCCTGGCTGAACGACGTCGGCATCGCCGAGCTCGCCTATTACGCCGACCCGAGCAACAAGATTTTCCAGGACCTCAAAGTCGCCGGCAAGATCCACGGCCTGCCGACGACGATCCTGATCGACGGCGCAGGCTGCGATCTCGGCCTGGTGGAAGGCCCCGCCGAATGGGCGAGCCCGGACGCGATCAGGCTGATCGGCGCGGCGCTGCAAAAATAGTTGCCCACACGCTCGCACGCGCTCGATGACGATGCCGTGCAGCACATCGAAACCAACCGACTGAATTCGCTCGATCGGTTGATCGGCGACGATCCAGAATTTTGCGGAGAATGCTCAGGCGCCGTCGCGCGTCAGGCTCTCGGTCCGCAACGCACATAGACCATGGTGCCGTAGCGGTTGGCCACTTCCTGGTCAACGTAGCGCATGACCAGCACGCGTCCATCGAACGAGACGATCTCGCGGTCCTGCGCGCCGCCGGCCTCGCCCGCCGGCCCGATGAATGTCTTGCCGTCCGGCGTGCCCTTGATCCGCAGTTCCGTTGCCACCTGCTGATCGGGTTGGTGCATCATCACTCCGCCGTTCGGACCTTTGACGATCGTATACGGCTTTGAGCATTGCTTGCGGGCGGCGGCCTCCATGCGCTTGCGGTCGACCTCCCGTTGATACGACGCGATGCCCCAGCGTCCGACGATGTCCTCAGCCTTGTAGCGCGCCGGCGTTTCCTCGGCCGGAGGAGTGGCGCCCGGCAACGGTCCGAACGGCGATTCCCCGGGCGTGGTCGAACAGGCCGCCAGTAGCAGACCGCCGCTCGCGAAGGCGGCAAACAGGCAGGAAATGCGAACCATGATGGCCTCCCGTTATTTTGGCTTCGACTGTGCGGGGTCGCAGGCGTCAGTGCAAGATCAAGATTGCATCACTCTATCTCAACCCACGCGGTATCGCGCGACCGCGGCTTCGTCCACCTCCACGCCGAGCCCCGGCCCCGTCGGCAGCGTTACCTCGCCGCCGCCGAGCGGCAACGGGTGCCGCACGATGTCCTCGGCGAGATAGAAATGCGTCAGGCTGACGCCCCAACTGACGTCCGGCACCGCGCAGGCGAGATGCACCGCTGCCGCCGAAGAGAGGCTCGATTCTGCGACCAATACGGCGATGTTGACCGACAGTTTGAGTATCCGGCAGCGGCGCGCCGCCTCGACCGAGGCCATGATGCCGCCGAGCTTGGTCGCTTTGAGCGACACGCCCCCCGCGCCACAGCGCGCGAGCGTGTCGAGGTCTACGGTTGAATGGAACGATTCGTCGGCCCCGATCGGCACCGGGGAATCTTTGGTCAATGTGGCCAATGCATCGAACTCCTCCGCAGGCAGCGGCTGTTCGACGAACATCAAGCCTGCATCACGCGTCTCGCGCACATAACGTTGGGCATCCGCGAGAGTGAGTCCGCCATTGGCGTCGGCGCACAGCGGCACCCTGTCGCCCAGAGCCGTGCGCAGCGCATGGGTCGCCGCGATTTCCTTCTCGATCGGCTTCGTGCCGATCTTGAGCTTGAAGAAGTGAAACCCCTCCTGTTCCTTCGCATGGGCCTCGGCGATGTCGGCGTCCGGCGTGGGATTTCCGAGCAGCCACATCGGCGCGACCTGCTTGCGTATTGACCCGCCGATCAATTCGATCAGCGGCTTGCCCGCCGCGCGACCGGCGAGATCGAACAGTGCCATTTCCACCGCCGAATGCGCGCCGGTATTCCCGAACAGCGCGGTCCGCATCGATCGGCGCAAAGCCGGCAGCATATTCGCATCTTTGCCGACCAGCACCGGCGCAAGATGATCCCGCACGGCGGCCACCAACCCATCGATCGTATCGCCGGTCCTGGTCGGCGCCGCCGCCACTTCGCCCCAGCCGACCGTGCCGTCCGCTGCCGCGACCCGAACCAGAATGTTGTGGGCATGCGTGATGGCGACCCCCGCCATCGCCATCGGTTTCTTCAACGGCAGCGCCACCGGCATGACTTCGACGCGTCGGATGACCAGCGGCGGCTCGTGCCGCAGCTGCGGCATCGTTCGTTCGTCGATCCGCACGTCCATGCGCGACCCTCGTTACGCCGGTTGGCGGCATGCAACCATAACGCATTTTGCGAGGGCGGATTGGCACGCAGCTATTCCCCGATCCCCGGACGATCCGCTTGCTGTCCCTGCTGCGCTTGACAGTCTCCGCTCGACCCCCTATTTCAGCCGGGCCTGCTGGCACTCCCTTATGATGAGTGCTAAGCACATACAAAATATAGCCTTTTATTCACGCCGCGAGGGACCAATGGCCAAGCTGAAGTTTCGCCCGCTGCACGACCGGGTGGTCGTCAAACGCATCGATGCCGAGGAGAAATCCAAAGGCGGCATCATCATTCCCGACACCGCCAAGGAGAAGCCCTCGCAGGGCGAGATCGTCGCCGTCGGCCCCGGCGGCCGCGATGAGAACGGCAAGCTCATCCCGATCGATCTCAAGACCGGCGACCGCGTGCTGTTCGGCAAATGGTCGGGCACCGAGGTGAAGCTCGACGGCGAGGAACTCCTGATCATGAAGGAGTCCGACATCATGGGCGTGATCGCCTGACCCAGATTCAGAGGCAAACGGAGTAACTTTCAATGGCTGCGAAAGATGTAAAATTCTCATCCGATGCGCGCGACCGCATGCTGCACGGCGTCGACATTCTCGCCAATGCGGTGCGCGTGACGCTCGGCCCCAAGGGCCGTAACGTCGTGCTCGACAAGAGCTTCGGCGCCCCGCGCATCACCAAGGACGGCGTCACCGTCGCCAAGGAAATCGAGCTTGAGGACAAGTTCGAGAACATGGGCGCCCAGATGGTGCGCGAAGTCGCGCAGAAGACCAACGACAACGCCGGCGACGGCACCACAACCGCAACCGTACTCGCCGCCGCGATCGTGAAAGAAGGCGTCAAGTCAGTCGCCGCCGGCATGAACCCGATGGATCTGAAGCGCGGCATCGACCTCGCGGTCGCGGCCGTGGTCACCGACATCGAGAAGCGATCGAAGAAGGTGGGCTCCTCCTCCGAGGTCGCCCAGGTCGGCACCATTTCGTCCAACGGCGACAAGACCATCGGCACCATGATCGCCGAAGCCATGCAGAAGGTCGGCAACGAGGGCGTCATCACGGTGGAAGAGGCGAAGGCCCTCGACACCAACGTCGACATCGTCGAAGGCATGCAGTTCGACCGCGGCTACATCTCGCCCTACTTCATCACCAACGCCGAGAAGATGGTGGCCGAGCTCGAGGACGCCTACGTGCTGCTGCACGAGAAGAAGCTCTCCGGCCTGCAGGCCATGCTGCCGGTACTCGAGGCGGTGGTGCAGTCGGGCAAGCCGCTGCTCATCGTCGCCGAGGATGTCGAAGGCGAAGCCATCGCCACGCTCGTCGTCAACAAGCTGCGCGGCGGCCTCAAAGTCGCGGCCGTGAAAGCGCCCGGCTTCGGCGATCGCCGCAAATCCATGCTGGAGGACATCGCGATCCTCACCGGCGGCCAGCTCATCTCCGAGGATCTCGGCATCAAGCTTGAAACCGTCACGCTGCAGATGCTCGGCCGCGCCAAGAAGGTGATCATCGAGAAGGAGAAGACCACCATCGTCGACGGCGCCGGCAAGAAGAAGGACATCGAAGCCCGCGTCGGCCAGATCAAGGCGCAGATCGAGGAGACCACCTCCGACTACGACAAGGAGAAGCTGCAGGAGCGGCTCGCGAAGCTCGCGGGCGGCGTCGCGGTGATCAAGGTCGGCGGCGCCACCGAGGTCGAGGTCAAGGAGAAGAAAGACCGCGTCGAGGATGCGCTCAACGCCACCCGCGCCGCGGTCGAGGAAGGCATCGTGCCGGGTGGCGGCGTCGCCCTGCTGCGCGCGAAGAAAGCGGTCGGCAAGCTGACCAACAGCAACGCCGACGTGCAGGCCGGCATCAACATCGTGTTGAAGGCGATCGAGGCGCCGATCCGCCAGATCGCCGAGAACGCCGGCGTCGAGGGCTCGATCGTGGTCGGCAAGATCGTCGAGTCGAAGTCGGAAACCTTCGGCTTCGATGCGCAGAACGAGGAATATGTCGACATGGTCGAGAAAGGCATTATCGACCCGACCAAGGTGGTGCGCCGCGCGCTGCAGGATGCAGCCTCCGTCGCCGGCCTGCTGGTCACCACCGAAGCGATGGTCGCCGAGACGCCGAAGAAGGAAGCACCGCCCGCGATGCCGCCCGGAGGCGGCGGCATGGGCGGCATGGGCGGAATGTACTGAGCCCAGGCAGCAGTTGAAGAACTCAAAAGGGCGCGGCCGCAAGCCGCGCCTTTTTTGTTGCCAGCCTCCGATCCGGCGCCCACGACACGGGACAATGCTTGACCCGCATGCCTGCGTAGCGCGTCGCACACAATCGCGGCGCTCGGAATGAGCGCGCTCGTTGGCGGCATTTCCTTCCCGCCACAACAAAATCTTTGAGTTCTTGATGGTACTGCGCTGCAGCAATTCTACCGCCGCGCACTAACGATATTTTCAAAAATCCGCAGAACACTGGCCCAAGCGCCCCTCGGCCATGGCATGCTTGGATCGCAGAGGAGGCAGGAGACGATTCGGATGCCGGCAAAGGCTTCCTCCTTCGCAACGCTTGCCTGCGTATTGGCGTTGAATGTCTTTGTTTCTCTGCCCGCCGCGGGCCAACAGATTGCTTTCACGCCTGCCGGTTTTTCGCTCTCCGTTCCGGCCGGATACCGCATTCAAGCCCTGCCTGAAGGCTTGTCCCGCGATGCGTCATCTTTGATCGTGACCCTCAACGGCTTGAGCTATGTCCATTGCAACATCCGCTTTCACAAGCCAAGCCTATTTCAATTCGCGACTTCCCCAAATCTTCAGATGATCGTGCAAAGCCCCGACAACGTTCAGCGCCTGCAAGTCGCGTTCGCCGACGAATACGAGATTCGAAGTGCGGATCCAGTCATGTACGATAGCGTGCCCGGGGTCGCACTGATCGGCGACGTTCGATTGCCGCGTTCGCGGCTTTCAATGCTCCCGAGGCAGCGCGAGTTGAAGGTCGTTCTCGCCAACGTCCAAGGGTACGCCGAGGCGGCTTGCGCGACGGATGACAGCGACTTCGACAGACGCCGCCCCGCATTCGAAACGATCATTCGCGGCATTTCGTTTCCGCAATAGCCGGCTTGTCGGACGTTAACCCCAAATTAACCTTCGAAACTAAGGATGAAATCGCGCGTCGGAAGACGCGCGCGGCAGGCGTGCTACGCTGACAACAGTGAGCCATTCGATGCAGACGCCATCGAAGATTTGCAGGACACTCACCCTGTCTCTGGTTTTGACATGGTGCGGGCTCGCTTGTGCCGCCTCGCCGCTTACCGCGCAAACCATCAGCGATCCCGTATTCGGCCTGTCCGTTACGCCGCCGTCCGGCTATATCGCGCAGCTTTTGACGCCGCAGCCTTCGCAACTCGTCCTGATTGCCGTTCAGCGAAGCCAATCCGGGAACGCCGGTTGCCTCGCCGAATTTCGCAGTGACGACACCGGCGGCAAGCTGACACAGGCCGACTTCAACGACCGTGCCAGCAAGCCCGACTGGATCGAGACCGTGCGCGCCGAGGTTAGCGCGCGCTACGACATCCACAGCATAGACCCGATCGAGCACGCCGGCGTACGCGGCATGGCGATCGCCGGCTATCGCTTCTACAAGGGTTCGGCGAGCGCGACGGCAACGCGCCAGTATACGCGCGAATGGTACGTCATCCTCGACACCACGAAGGGCCGCACCACGCTCGAATGCGCGGCGCTGCGGCCCGAGTTCGAGGAACGTCACATCGAATTCGAGGCCATCCTGCGCGGCATGTCGCTGCCGAAATAGGCCTCAGCTGATCAGCTCCCGAACCGCCCGGTCCGCCTGATCGATCGCCAGATGCGCGTAGGCGTCGCCACCCGAATCCGTATTGGCGATCGCCACCCGGCCCTGCTTTTGCCGCGCCATTTTCAACACCGTCTCTTCGTAATCGTCCGGATCGTAGAGCGAATTCGCCACGTAGCTGTAGCCGTGCGGCCAACGGTTGACCGTGATCGCCGCAATGTCGCGCGCGCTGGAGAATCCACCCGGCCCGAGCATGCGGTCGAGTTCGTCGCGAATGCGCGCCTCGAAATCCGCAAACGTCATCGCCAAGATCATACCGCGCCCGATACGGAATTGCGTGCGTGCATCGAGCCCCTGATTGGGCGCGCCCGGCACATGCTCCAGATGCAGCACCATCGGGCCGTCCGGATCGCGCGGGTTTCGATAGCCGCCGAGACTGACCGGAAAATCCAGCGTGACATGGCTGTGGAACGACATCGGCGCCTTGATCGAGCTCACCTTGAGGTTCACGAAAGCCCGCCAGTTGCGCACCAGCACGTTGGTGTAGACCAGCGGCGCCTTGACGTTCTTGGCCAGCGCCTCGCGCTGCTCCGTCGGCAACTCCGGCATGATGTGCGGGATGATCATGTTGAAGCACGCGAGCACGGCGTGTGTTGCCTCGACACGATGGAGTTTGCCCGCGCGCACGTAGCCGATGCGGACCGATTGTCCGGCGTTCTGGACATTGACGCAGGTCGAATCCAGCCTGATGCGGACGCGTTGTCCGGACCGGTCGAGCTTGCCGTAGTCGAACTGCGCCAACAGCACGTCGTCCATGGTCTTGCCGCGCGCCACACCCGGGATCAGCGCGCGCACCAGGAGCCGCGCGATCGACGCGTTGCCGTCGGGGAAATGATAGATGTACGGCTCCTTCCATTCGTCCGATCGCGGCGACAGATGCAGCCCGGCAAAGCCCCGGTAGCCGAGATCGCGCGCGTCGGCCGCCGCCACCGCATCGGCACCGAGACCGAAGAAACCGAGCGTAAGGCCCTGGAAGCAGTTGGCGGCTTCCTCGCTGCAACCGCGGAACTTGATCAGGAAGTCCCGATAACTCGTCCGCTTCAGGATGTCCTGCTTCTGTTCGAGCGTCTTGCCGGCGAGCGGATCGCGCGTGCGATCCGTCATCGCGATCAGTTGCGCCTTGCTGACATCCGAGATCGGAAAACCGGCCACGAATTCGGCGAACGGCTTGGAGTTCGGAATGCGCCGCGCCGGCTCCTCGGCGTCGGCGTTCACCGGATCGCCCGTCACCAGGAGATCGCGGCCGAAGGCTTCGCGCGAGAAGAACATGGCGTGGGCGAGCCCGAGCGACGCATAAAGTTTGTCGTCGAAGGCAGCCTCGAAACGCTTGGTGTCGACCTTGAGCTCCTTCAGCAGCCCCTTGGCGACCGCGCTATAGAGATGGCCAGGCGATTGGATCGACTGGCTGCCGCCGTAGCCGATCAGTCGCCGGCCGCCGAGCGTGAATTCGTTGCGTTTGGCATGGCCGCCGAAATCGTCGTGATTGTCGAGGATGAGGATTTTGTCCGATGGCCGCGCGCGCCGATAGAAATAGGCCGCCGCCAGTCCGCTGATGCCGCCGCCGACCACGACAAGGTCGTAGCGCTCCTCGCTCCGTAGCGAGTCGATGGGAAATTTCCGTCCCTCGCGACCGACCTCATGCGCGACCTCAAACGAGCCGATGTGCGAACCGCGCAAGCCCGTCAGCGCCGGCGGATACCGCTGCGCTGCGGCCGCGACCTGCGCCGCCGGCGTGAGGCCCGCGGTGATATTCAGCGCCACGCCGTTTAGAAAGTCGCGCCGCGTGATCGACATGTGAGGACAATAACACGGCCGACCGCAAGCAAGTAGGCCGAACAAATCCAGGACGATTTCACGGGATTGTCACCCAAAACGCCGAATTGGAAACACCGCCCGGTGTTATGGTGACCGTCGATCCGGGAGGAACGCATGGACCAACGCATCATCAATCTCTACGACCGCTTCACGCACGGCGGCATGACCCGTCGCGATTTTCTCGACCGACTGGCCGAACTGGCCGGCTCGACCGCTGCCGCGCTCGCGCTGCTGCCGCTGCTGCAGAACAATTACGCGCAGGCGGCCATCGTCGCCGACAACGACCCGCGCCTCGCGATCGACCGCATTTCCTATGACGCGCCGAAGGCCAAGATTGGCGCCTTTCTCGCTCGCTCCAAACGCAAGGGCAAGCGCCCCGCCATCATCGTCATTCACGAAAACCGCGGCTTGAACCCGCACATCGAAGACATCGCAAGGCGGCTCGCGGTCGAAGGCTTCATCGCCTTGGCGCCCGATCTCCTGTCGCTCTTCGGCGGCACGCCGCCCGACGAGGACAAGGCGCGTGAGCTGCATCAGCAGAACCAGCCGGCCGGGCGCGAGGACATGATCGCGGCGGCGGTCGCGGCCATTCCGGTGATGACGAAGCATCCGGAGTCCACCGGCAAAGTCGGCGCGGTCGGCTTCTGCTTCGGCGGCGGCGTGGTCAATCGCATGGCGACCGACAACGCGAGCCTGCTGGCGGCCGTGCCCTATTACGGCGCTCAGCCGCCGGCCGACAAAGTGCCGGCGATCAAGGCCGCGCTCCTGCTGCAATACGCCGAAAACGACGAGAACATCGACAAGGGCATCCCGGCCTATGAGGCCGCGCTCAAAGCAAACAAGAAGAAATTCACCATCCACATCTATCCGGGCACGCAACATGCCTTCAACAACGACACCGGCGCCGCGCGCTACAACAAAGTCGCCGCCGATCTGGCCTGGAGCCGTACCATCGCGTTCTTCAAGGAGCACCTCGGCGTTCCGCCCCGCTCGGCCTGATCGGATCGGGCAAGGAAGCCAAGCGCCGCCCCAGCCCACAGTGCGGCGCTCTTCTTCGGCCATGAACGAGCGGGGCGCGTTTGCACTCACCCTTGCTCACCGGCCGAAAGGGGCTATTATTCGCGGCCCTGATCAGGAGCACCGTTATGGACTCAGCTGCCAAGATGTACGTGGTATTCCGCGCCCTGCGATGGCTGTCTTGGATCGCTTATATTTTGTACAGCATCGCTTTCATCGTCGACCGAAGCAGCCATCTTGATCATTTCGGCAATCTTTTGGTCACGACTGAGCTCGTCATGTTCGGGCTTCCGGTTGCAGCGGTGTTCTTGGGCTTCTTTGAAATGATGACGCGCGAAATGGCTGGCTTCGCCAAGCCCACGATCGGTCGTTTGCTGCCCGAAAAGGGGCCGCCACCCAAAATGACCGGGTTTGAGGGCCGCTAAAAGCTCAGCCGGCGCCGTAGAGATAGTTCGGCAGCCACAGCGTCATGCCGGGCCACAGATACATGATGATCATGCATAAGATGATGACCAGCATATACGGCATCATGCCGTTGAATATCTGGTTGAGCGTCACGTGCGGTGGTGCAACGCCCTTGAGGTAGAACGCCGACATGGCGACCGGCGGGGACAGGAACGCCGCCTGCAGATTCACGAACACGAGCGTGCCCCACAGGATCGGATCGATGTTGAAGTGCTTCAAGAGCGGCAGGAAGATCGGCACGAAGATGACGATGATCTCGGTCCATTCGAGCGGCCAGCCCAGCACGAAGATGATCGCCTGCGACAGCATCATGAACTGAATCGGCGTCATATGGAGCGAGAGCACCCATTGCTCGACCAGACCCTGACCGCCGAGAATCGCAAATACGCCTGAAAACAGCGCCGAGCCGACGAACAGCCAGCACACCATGGCCGTCGTTTTCGCCGTGAGGAATACGGCTTCTTTCGTGCGTTTCCAGTCGAGCGTTTTCGCCTGGAAGGCCAGCAGGAAGGCGCCCGCAGCGCCGACGCCTGCGGACTCGGTCGCGGTGGTGATGCCGAACAAAATGACCGCGAGAACCACGACCGTAAGAATGCCGAGCGGCATGATCGACGAATTCAGCAGCTTCAAGACTTCGAAGCGTTCCGCATCCATTCGCCAGTAGTAGCGTACGGCCAGGAATATTCCGACCAGGCACGAAATTCCGAACCAGAGATAGAATCCTTCCGGCGGCCCCTGTTCGGCCGGCGTCGCCGATCCGCTGTCAAGGTTGCGCGAGCCGAGCTGCTGCACGCCGGTAACGACCTCTTGCACCGTCGCTTGCTGGTGGATCACGACATACCAATAGGTCAGTGCAAGCGTTCCTGCGATCATCATGAACGGCACGAGCGCGTTGGTCGTACTCGATAACAAACGCCAATAGGTCAATCGTCCGGCTTCGGTCTGCAACTTCAGCGCACGACCCGGCGAGCCGAGTGCCGAGAGCAAGCCGACCATGATGTTCTTCGAGTACGCTCCGGCAAAATTGTGCACCCATTCGGGCACCGGGACTTTGGTCTGCGCCTCCGGCAGCGGCGGCGCGATCTTCGGATTAATCATCGCCCAGCCGATGATGTAGATGAGGTAGAGGAAGGAAAGGAAAAAGCCGGGGAACATCGCCGCGGCATACAGCTTGACGACCGATTGCCCCGCCACCGCCGCATAGACGATGATCATCACCGACGGCGGAATCAGGATACCGAGCGTGCCGCCTGCGGTGATCACGCCCGAGGCGAGCTTCACATCATATCCCGCGCGCAACATCGGATTGAACGCGATGACGCCCATCAGCACCACCACGGCGCCGACGAGTCCGCTGGCAATGCCCCAGAACGTACATACGATCAACGTCGCAACCGCAAGCGACGCCGGGACTTTCCGGAACGCGAGCTGGATGGAATAGAACATCTTGTCGACCAGCGCGCCGCGTTCCATCACGTAGCCCATGAGCACGAACAACGGGATGGAAATCAGGACGTCATTGTTCATCGCGCCGTAGGCGCGTTGCACCATCAGGTCGAAGACGCCGTTCTGCCACCACATCTGGCCCGATTTGAAATAGGCCACGAACCCGAAGACGATACCGAGGCCCATCAGCGTGAACGCCGTCGGGAAGCCCATCATGATGACGACCACGATGAGCGCTAGCATTGTGAGGCCGAGTGCGGGATCGCTCATTCGTTTAGCTCTCCCCCCATGCCGCGCTGGCGCGCCATTTCGTCGATTTCGTGCGCGCGCTCGATGGCGATCTTGCGCGACTCCTCGTCGACGTATTGGCTTTGTGAAAGCTGCTCTTCGATGACGTCGATTTCCGCGACGTCATGCAGCCGGCTCGGCCACTCGCCGGTCCTTAAACAGACGACGCAACGTACGATCTCGGCGATTCCTTGCAGCATCACCATGCAGCCTGCCAAAGGTATGATCAGTTTGAACTGATAGACCGGCGGGCCGTTTGCCGTCACGTTTGAATGCTCGGCAATGCGCCACGATTCCCCGAAATAGATCCACCCCGAGTAGATAAGTGCGGCGATGCCGGGCAGGAAAAAGAGAAAGTACAACGCGATGTCGAGGAAGGCCTGAAGGCGCGGACGCATCGAACTGTAAAGGAAATCGCCGCGCACATGCGCGTTTTGCGCCAACGTGTAGGCGCCGCACAGCATGAACAGCGTGCCGTACATCATGTTCTCTACGTCGAAGATCCATGCCGTCGGCACGTTCAGGATGTAGCGCTTGAACACCTCCACGCAGACGACGGTCATCAGGATCATCAGCAGCCATGATGCCACCTTGCCGACCCAGGTACTGATGCCGTCAATGGTATGAAGGAAGGATTCGACGTTCATTTACCCCAGCCACCGGATGGGCCAGTTGCCCCAATATAGCCTCGCCCCCGAGGAGTCGTCAGAACAGCAAAGCACCATCCGGTTTCCATTCCGAATGGTGCTTTGTCAAGTCAATAAGACTCGTCAGATCGGACTTTTCGCGTTCGGTCCGAAGTAGTGATCGTAGGCCATCTTGCGAGGGACGATGTAGTCCTGCTCCCATTGCGTCGCGCGCTTGGCGAACTTCAGTTGTGACTCGACGATTTCCTTGAACATCGGCTTGTTCTGGCCGACGTACTTGCGCACGATTTCGTCGTAGAGTTCCAGCTGCTTAGCAAGGACAGAGTCCGGCGTCTTGTAGAACTTTACTTTGTCGGTCGTCTGCAGGGTGATGTAGTCCTGCGAGTTCCGGTCGATCGCCTTCCACATCATGTCTGCCGATGCGGCTTCGACGCCGTTTTCGATAACCGCTTTCAATTTGGCCGGCAGCGCATCGAACTTGGTCTTGTTGAAGGTGATCTCCAGCTGCTCGGCGTTCTGGTGATAGCTTTGCAGCATGCAGACCTTCGAAACGTCGGCGAATCCGAGCGCACGATCCGACGATGCATTGTTGAACTCGGCTGCGTCGATCAAGCCGCGGTCGATCGCGGAGACGATTTCGCCGCCAGGCAGCGCGGTCACCGAGGCGCCCATGGCCTGGAACAGGTCAATGGAAATACCGACCGTGCGGTATTTCAGACCCTTGAAGTCGTCGGGTGAAGTCACCGGCTTCTTGAACCAGCCGAGCGGCTGCGTGTACAGCGGCGCATAGGGGAACGACACGACGTTGCCGCCGATCGACGCATAGAGTTTGGTGAGAAGCTCTCTGCCGCCGCCGTACTTGTGCCAGGCGAGCATCATGTTGGCATCCATCGCATAGCCCGGGCCCGATCCCCACAACGCGAGCGCGGTGGCCTTGCCGTAGGAATACACCAGCACGCCGTGACCGCCGTCGAGCAATCCCTTCGACACCGCGTCGAGCAATTGGAACGGCGGCACGACTGCGCCGGCCGGCAGCACTTCGATCTTCAGATCGCCGCCAGTCATGTCGTTGACCTTCTTGGCGAAGTCCTGCGCGTATTCGTGGAAGATGTCCTTCGATGGCCACGTGCTCTGGAAGCGGAAGTTTAACGCGCCTTGCGCTTTGACGACGCTCGGTGCGGCAACGGCCGCGGTGCCCGCCGCCAGCAGGAATTTGCGGCGGGTCGCAAGGTTTGACGTTTTGAGTTTCTTTGTCATGAGCAGAGTCCTCCCTGGGTTAGGAAATAATGGCGGCCTGCCAGCCGCTCTGAGCCACTAACGTCGGAACAGACCCCTTATTCCAACGTTATTATGACTAGTTTGGCCGGATTAACCGCAATTCACAAGTGGTGTTTGCGAGGCCGACGCCCGGATTTCGGCTCTTGCCCGGAAGCCCTGGCGAGCCCCCGGGGAAAGGTCCATCTCGCGCGCACCGCATGCGGTCAGCCCAGCGCTAGGCTCGGGATCGCGGCCCGGTAGCTCTCCGGGAGGTGGCTAGAAGGTGGGCAATTCGGGTGTATTGTCCTCGCCGATTGTCAACGAGAATCGCCCGAAAATACCGCTCAGGCCTCTTTGACCCTGGCCTGGCCGCGCCGATTTATCGCACCGACCATCCGCGATTGACCCCGAAGCAGGAGAAGTGCCCGTGACTGGTTTTACCGCGACGCTCGCCACCATTTGGCGGCTCTCCGTTCCCTATTTCCGCTCCGAGGACCGCTTCGCCGGTCGAGTTTTGCTTGCCGCGGTGATCGCGATCGAACTCGCGCTTGTCGGCATCAACTATCTGCTCAGCCTATGGAACGAGCAATTCTATAACGCGCTGCAGGACCGCAATTGGGATGCGTTTGTTCGCCAGCTTCTCATCTTCTGCATCCTGGCCGGAATTTTCATCGTGCTTGCCGTCTATCAGCTCTACCTCAATCAGTGGCTCCAAATTCGCTGGCGCCAGTGGATGACCAAGTCTTATCTCGACAACTGGCTGACCAGCGCAAATCACTACCGCATGCAGCTTCTCGGCGATGCCGCGGACAATCCGGATCAGCGCATCTCGGAAGACATCCGTCTGTTCATCGATCGCAATCTCGTGCTGGGGCTTGGTCTGTTCAATGCCGTCATGACGATTGCGGCCTTCACGGTGCGGCTTTGGACGTTGTCCGGCGCGGCGCCGCTGCATGTGTTCGGTGTCGACATCGTCATACCCGGTTATCTTTTGTGGGTGGCGCTGATCTATGCGGCCATCGGCACCCTCCTCACGCATTGGATCGGCTGGCCGCTGGTTGCGCTGATTTTCAACCAGCAACGCCTTGAAGCCGATTTCCGTTTCAATCTTGTGCGCGTGCGTGAAAATTCCGAGCAGATTGCTTTGCTCGCCGGCGAACCGGTCGAAAAAAGTCGGCTGGGCGATCGCTTCACGCGTCTCGTCGGCAATTGGCTCCTGATCATGACGCGCACGAAACGCCTCACGTTCTTCACCGCCGGTTACAGTCAAGTCTCGATCATCTTTCCCTATATCGTCGTGAGCCCGGCCTATTTCGCCGGCACGGTTCAGCTTGGTGTCCTGACTACGACCGCCTCCGCTTTCAACAGCATGCAGACCGCCATGTCGTTCTTCATCACCTTCTACCGCGATCTCGCCGAATGGCGCGCGGTGATCCAGCGGCTGTCCGGCTTCGATCTCGCGGCCGCAACGGCGCGCGCCGCGGCCCATACGCCGCCGGTGGTCAATGTGACGGCAGGTGATCGTCCCCATACGGTTTCGGTGAACGACCTTTTGTTACGGCTGCCTTCGGGCGTGCCGATCGTGGCGGCGGACAACATCGTGATTTCCGCCGGCGAGCAGGTCCTGGTCACCGGTCCATCTGGAGCCGGCAAATCCACTTTGTTTCGCGCCGTTGCCGGCATTTGGCCCTTTGGTTCCGGCCGCATCGAAGTGCCCAAGGCTGCGCGGCTGATGTTGCTGCCGCAGCGTTCCTATTTTCCGGTCGGCACGCTTGCTGCCGCGATCGCCTATCCGACCGAAGCCGGCACCTTCGATGACAGGCAACTGACCGAAACGCTCGCGGCGGTGGGGCTTCCCGCCTTGGCCTCGCGTCTTCACCAAGAGGCCCACTGGAACCGCATGCTGTCACCCGGCGAGCAGCAACGGCTCGGCATCGCGCGCGCGCTGCTGCAGGCGCCCGATTTTCTCTTTCTCGATGAATCGACGGCCTCCCTCGACGAGCCGTCGGAAGTCGCCCTCTACGAGCTGTTGCAGAAGCGGCTGACCAGCACGACCATCGTGTCAATCGGCCACCGCGCCACGTTGAAGGCCTTCCATCGGCGCCTTCTGACCCTCGAGCGCGACGGCGAGCGCTACAGCGTGCACGAGGCCGCGTTTGCCTCGGCCGGTCAATGAAACGGCTCAGCGTCTACCACCACCGGCTCGGCCAAGGTCGACCGTGCGAAAGGCCGCGCCGGGCCACGTTGTGCCAGGCATAGGCGAACCCGACCAGCAGCAGCGCCCCGCAGGCGACCGGTACGATGAGATAGGTCCAGGAAAAATTGTTCACCACCACCAGCAACGGATTGATCCCCGCGGGGGGATGAAACGTGCCGGTCAGGTGCATCGCCACCATCGCAAGCCCGACCGCGAGGGCCGCCGCCCACGGATTTGGCCCGACCAACTTGACGATGACGAGACCGACGAGCGCGGCGACGAGATGCCCGCCGACCAGCGCACGCGGCTGCGCCGGATCGGCCTCGGGCGATCCCATCACCAGCACGATCGAGGTCGCGAAGGGGATCGTCATCAGAGGCGTCATCGTGCGCGCCGACAACAGCTCCATGACGGCGATCGCCACCGCGCCGCCGGCTGCCCCGGCAATGATTGCACGACTGTCCATGCGCCGAATCGATCAACGACAGGTGCGTGAGCTTAAGGCCATAGTGCGGGCTGCGGAGGCCGATAAAACGAAAGCGGCGGCCTTTTCGGGCCGCCGCTCTTTGGGTTGAGTCTGTCGCCAGCCTTACTTGAAGCTGGTGGACGTGATGTCGATCGACAGTTTGGCGGTGAAACGTGCGCCGCACCAGTTCGAGCCGACGCCGGTCGGGTTGATCGCCGAGAAAGAACCGTCGTTGACGCCCGTGTGATCGCTGGTGAAGGCGTTGCAATCGGCCTTGCTCAGGTTGGTGTCGGTATAGCGCAGGTCAACCGTCAGCACTTTCCAGGTCCAGCCCAGGCCGAAGTTCCAAGTCAGGTAATCCTTGTAGTTGATGCCGTTCGGGAACGGACCGCCGCCCAGCGGGCTCGCGATCGTCGTGCCGTAGAACGAATCGGAGGTTCCGAGCCACTGATACCCGAGTTCGCCCGAAGTATAGACCTGCACGCCGTTCGAGAACGCCGGGAACGAGTACTTGAACGTACCGGACAGATACTCGCCATCCGCGCCCGTGTTCAGGAAGTTCGGCGAATAGAAGAAGGTCAGGCCGAGGGCAAACGAATCGGAGAAATTGTAGGTCGGCTTGAAGTAGAATTCGTAGAAGCTCACGTCTTTCTTGATCACGTTACCATTCGGCAACGTCGCCGGACACGCCGGCGTACCCGCGAAGCACGTGCCGCCGGGATAGTAGTAGTACCAGATGCCGATATCGAACGCCCACTTGCCGAAGGTCGGACGCAGGCCGCCGTAGAAGTCGATTTCGGCGGTGGCATCGTTCGCGAACCGGATCGTCTCATAGCCGATACCCGCATAGGCTTGCAGGTTCGCATTGATGTTCCAGCGCGGCTCGAAGTACGCGTTGAACGACGGCTTGTGGTTTGATTGGGTGACGCCGCGGAACAGGTAGTCGCTGACGATTCCCGCGCCCGCGCCGTAATCGAACTTGGGTGGATCAGCCGCCAGTGCAGTCCCGGCGGAAAACGCCAACGCCGCAAGCGACGAAACAACGATCTTTTTCATAGGCTCAACCCCTTCCTGTCATCAGAGACGAGGGCCTACGTCTCTCGATGATGAATACGCGAGTACAAACAGGAATTCCGTCCCGCAGACCCCAAAACTGCCCGAAATACTTACCGTCTAAGAGAACTCCAGCAAGCGAAAAACGACGGCAGTTGCTGCATTTTTAGGCGATTCAGGCATTTATTTGCTGATTCAAATTCATTGTTGCGGGAACGTCACAGTTTAAAACCCGTCTGGATTTTCGGCGGTATTTCTTGTCTAAATTTGAGACTCTCAAAGTTCATTTATTAACAAGTCAGTACTCAGACTAATTCCTTGAATAGCCATATAAAATATGGCTTTCCGAGCGAATTATCCACAGCACTTTTTAGACATCGAATTACTGCGAATGAAAATCTAATGCCGGATCAATCTGGGACACAAAAAGAAAATCCACCGGCCGCGAATGACGACCGGTGGATCGACGATCCGTCGCGCTCCGGCGGCAATTAGGCCGCCGCGGCCTTTTTGCGATTGGCGTCAAGCCGCGAGTCGACGAGAGCAACGGTTGCGTCGATGACCGGGTGGCTCAAGCCTTTTTGCTTCGCGATCTGCTGCACCAGCTTGTCGGCGCGTTCGATGTTCGGCGCGCCGTTTTGGAGCGCGCGCGCCGCCGAAGCGGGCCGCGTCAGGCTTTGCGCCGCCGCGGCATATTTTTCGAACGGCACGAGGTCTTGCGGTTTCGCGCCGAGCTTCACGCAAAGATCGAACACGAAATTGTAGACCGAGCGCGACGTCTCGATGTCGCTGTGCACGGCCTCCTGCGCCGTCCGCATTCCATCTTTGGTCACGCAGCGATAGTTGCCGGCGAGCAGCATCGCCCATTTGGCGAGCGGCACGAAGATCGAATCATAGACGCGCAACTTCACCGGCAACTCGATCTTGCCTTCCGGCGTGTCGTAACGGATCGCGTCGATTTCCTTCTCGAGCTGGCGCAGAATGCCCGTGCTTTTTTCCGAATCGAAACGCGCGACTTTGAAGTTCGTCGGCAACGTCACCTGCAGCACATTGACCTTTTCCTCGGGCGGGCGGATCGCCTGCGGGTCCGGGCTGCACAACGTCAACGTTGCCGGATCGAAACTGTCCCACACGCTTGCATCGGTATAGGCGACCTTCAGCGCGTCGTAATTCAGGCCCGGAATCCGTTTCACATATGGCAACGGCGGCATGTTCATGATCGACATGCACGGCACGCGCGACTTCGCGACCGCATCGAGCAATTGCCGCACGCCCTGCGAGCGATATTGCGGCTCCTGCATCGCAAGTCCGACCAGGTCGTAGTCCTTCGGATTCACCTCGGTTGGTCCCGCAGCCGACACCTTGCCGGCCAATTTTCGCGAGTCGAGTTCCACCGGCTCTTTCCGTCCTTTGACCGGCAGGCGCACGCGGAAGCCTTCCGCGTTGATCAACTCGGCTTCGGCCGGCAAGCACACCAGTTTGACGTTGTGCCCACCGAACAGCAGTTTGGATGCCAAGAGCGAGCCGTACGACGCGCCCATGATGAGAATATTGTACCCCGGCATAACCCTCTCCTCCTCCGTGGCGTTTATTTATTGAGCAGGTTCAGGCCTCTGTGGCCTGTTTTCGATCGCCCATGCTAGTCGGCCCCCGCCGTCGATGCAATGCGAATTGCTGCGCGCTTGCTGGCCTCCGGGTTCCTCAGCTTTGCGCGGGCGTCAACTCCTTGTCCGCGGGCACCATCGCGTTGCGCGGCTTCGCGGCAACGATCTCCTGCAGGAGATCCGGCATTGGCCCGCCGGTCGCCCAATCGATCAATTCGATCGGATGCACCACCGGCGTCGTCGTGCCTGCCGCGATCTGCGTGATGCAGCCGATATTTCCTGCGGCGATCACTTCAGGCTCGACCTTGCCGATATTCTCGACCTTACGCGCACGCAGCCGTTTGGCGATATCCGGCTGCAGAATGTTGTAGATGCCGGCTGAGCCGCAGCACAAATGCGCTTCCGGAATATCCTTCACCGCAAACCCGGCCTTCGACAGCAATTCCTTCGGCTCGCGCGTGATGCGCTGCCCATGTTGCAGCGAGCAGGCCGGATGATAGGCGACGACCAGCGGCGCCGCGTCGCCCGTTGGCTTCAACCGCAGCCGCGCAAGGTACTCCGTCACATCGCGCGCGAGACCGGCGACGCGCTTGGCCTTCTCCGCATAGGCCGCATCGCCGCGCAGCATGAAACCGTAGTCCTTCACGGTGGTACCGCAGCCCGAAACCGTGATCAGGATCGCGTCGACTCCCTCGCCGTCGATCTCGCGCATCCACGCATCGATGGTCTTGCGGGCAAATTCGAGCGCTTCCTGCTCGCGCCCCATATGATGCACAAGCGAACCGCAGCAGCCCGTTTCCGGAGGGACCACCACCTCGATGCCGTGGCGCGTGAGCACGCGAATCGTGGAATGCGTGATCGAAGAGCCGAGCACGTCGTTGACGCAGCCGACCAGCAGCGCAACACGGCCTGCGCGCGGACCTTCTGGCGGATAGACGCGGAACACCGTGTCCCTGGAGGCCACGTTTTTCGGCGCCAGCTCGAGCATGGCCGCGACCGGCTTGAGCCCGATGGCCGCAAACAGCGGCGCGAACGGCTTGGCGAACATCGCAAAAAACAGCGCCGCGCGAAAACGCGTCGGATAGGGCATAACCTTGGCGAGCAGCGTCCGCAGCCATCGGTCGATCGGGGGCCGCCGATAGGTTTTCTCGATGTGCATCCGTGCATGATCGACGAGATGCATGTAATGCACGCCCGACGGACACGTGGTCATGCAGGCAAGGCACGACAGGCAACGATCCACGTGCTTCACCACGTCGCCCGTCGCCGGCTTATCGCGCTCCAGCATGTCCTTGATCAGATAGATGCGTCCGCGCGGTCCATCGAGCTCATCGCCGATCAGCGCGTAGGTCGGACAGGTCGCGTTGCAGAACCCGCAATGCACGCAGGCGCGCAGAATCTTTTCCGATTCCGCGATCTGCGGATCGGCGAGCTGCGCCAGCGTGAAGGTCGTCTGCATCGTCTACTCGTCGCTCCGCTCGATCACACCCCCGCCCACATCCGACCCGGATTGAGCACGCCGTTGGGATCGAAGCCTTCTTTCACGCGCTTGGTGAGCGCCGCGAGCCCCTCATCCTGCGGCTGGAACACCTCGACCGACGCGCGCACGGCCACCGGCGCGCGGATCAACGTCGCATGTCCGCCGAGTGCCGCGACTGCGGTTCGGATCGTGGCCGCTCCACCGTCCTGCGTTGGCAGGGGCGCGATCCAGATCAGCCCGCCGGCCCAATCGTAAAACATTTCCACGCTCGGCGGTATCATCCCGGCGATACCGCAGCCCTTGCCCGGCGCGGTCGAAACGCGCCAGATCGGCCGATCGCCGGACGGACCGTCTGCCGCAAACGGCGTCGCATCCCGCACATTGCGCCAGAGCGCGCGCGACTGTTGCTCATCGAGTGAAGCGATCGCGCCGAAGAGCGCAAGCAGCGCGCTCAAGGCTTCTTTGCGATGCTGCACAGAGGGTGCCACGCCTTCGAGACGGAAGGCGGTAACGGCGTCCTTTGCGTTAAGGCCCTCGAAGCGATAGGCGATGTGCGCCGGTAAATGCGCCGCGCCCGAAACGTCGCACGACGAAGCCATGGCCGCCGTCATCGCGGCGCCCGCGCGCAGATCATCGAGCCCCGCGAGGATGACCGTCTCCTCGGTCTCGGCCTTCGGCAAAGTTTTGATCGTGATGTCGGTCATCGCCGCAAGCGTGCCGAACGAACCGGCGAGCAGCTTGCAGAGATCGTAACCGGTGACGTTCTTCACCACCCGGCCGCCCGACTTGAAAGTTTCCCCGCGTCCGGACACGGCGGAGACCCCGAGAAAATGATCGCGCGCGGCACCCGCTTTGATCCGCCGTGGCCCTGCCAGGTTCACCGCGAGCGCGCCGCCGATCGTGCCCGCCGCCGTTTCTTCGCCGAGCAGCGGGCCATAGTCCATCGGCTCGAACGCAAGCTGCTGTCCCTTGGCCTCGACCATTGTCTCAATTTCGGACAGCGGCGTGCCAGCCTTGGCCGCCAGCACCAGTTCGGCCGGTTCGTAGAGCGTGACACCGCTCAAGGACGAAAGATCGAGCGTCATATCCGACTGGCTCGGCCGACCGAGCGTGCGCTTGGTACCCCGGCCGACGATTTCGAGCCGCTTCGACTTGGCCAGCGCCCAACGCACCGCCTCCTCGACGTCCTTGCCATCCCGGGGTTTCAGCGTATCGGCCATGCTAAAGTTCCCGCCCTTTCCGCGAGATAAACCTCTTATGCAACGGATAGACGAGCGCTTGCTAGTGGCGAGGACCAAGCCGGATCTCGTCCTTTTGGACACCCCGGAACTCAACGCCGAAACGCCGCCGCACCTGCTCGACGACGATATCACGCCGCTCGACCGGCTGTTCGCGCGCAACACCGGCATCATGCCGTCATTTGACGATAGCGCGATCGCGGACTGGACGCTGACCATCGACGGTTGCGTGCGCACGCCGCGCAGCTGGACCGTTGCGGCCCTCAAGCAACAATTCGAACCGGTGACGCAAGTCGCAGTGCTGGAATGCGCCGGCAACGGCCGCGCTTTTTTCCGCGAGCCCGCCGGGACCGTGCTGTGGCGCTACGGCGCGGTCGGCTGCCTCCGCTGGACCGGCGTGCGGCTTGCCGACCTGCTTCGGCGATGCGAACTGTCGCCCGATGCGGTTTATACCGGACACTACAGCCCCGATCTCGCCATCGACGGTCACGGCGCCGCGATCTCGCGCGGCCTGCCGATCGCCAAGGCCCTCGCACCCGAGACGCTCGTCGCCTATGCCATGAACGGCAAGCCGCTGCCGGCACTGCACGGCGGGCCGTTGCGGCTCGTGGCGCCCGGTTATCCCGGCTCCTGCTTTCAGAAATGGCTCACACGCATTGCCATCCGCGACCGCGAGCACGACGGCGAGCGCATGCAGGAATTCCATTACCGTTTGCCGCGCATGCCGGTCCACCATGGCGACTCGCTCGATCCGTCGCAGTTCGACGTGATCACCGACATGCCGGTTCGCTCGCTGATCACGTTTCCGCGCGACGGCTTCCGCGCCCCGGCGGGTAAACCTCTCGCCGTGCGCGGTCATGGCTGGAGCGGTCACGTGGCGCTCGCGCGGGTCGAGCTTTCGCTCGACGGCGGTCAATCCTGGCGCGCGACGAATCTGGGCCCGTTGCCGGATCGTTTTGCCTGGCGCCGGTTCGCAACCACTCTCGAACCACCGCCCGGCCGGATCGAAATCATGGCGCGCGCGACCGATGCCCAAGGCCGCACGCAGCCGCTCGACAGCGCGCCTTGGAACCCGCGCGGCTACTGCAACAACCGTGTCCACCGCATTGCGGGAGAAATTTTCGCGCCATGAAGGCCATTCAGATCAGCCGCACCGGCGGCCCCGAGGTGCTCGAACTGGTCGAACGGCCGCTGCCCAAACCCGGTCCGGGCGAGGTGCTGGTCCGCGCGCACGCCGTCGGCGTGCATTATTTCGACATGCTGATCCGCTCCGGCCGCTATCGCTGGATGCCGAAGCTGCCGTTCGTGCTCGGCAACGATTTGAGCGGACGCGTGGCCGAAACCGGCGCCGGCGCCAAGCTGAAAGAGGGACAGCCGGTATTCATCGCCGGCTGGGATATCGGCTTCCGCGGCGGGCTCTACGCCGAATATGCCGCCGTGCCGGAGAACGGAATATGGCCGCTGCCCGATTCCGTCGATCTCGACGAGGCCGCGGCGCTCTCGAATTACGCGCTCGCCTGGACGCTGCTGCATCAGGTCGCGCGCGGCATCGAGCCGCGCAACGTCCTTGTCCACGGCGGAGCCGGCGGCATGGGCACGGCGCTGATCGACGTGGCGCGGCTAGCCGGCGCCAACGTCATCGCACTCGCCGGCTCGGAAGAAAAATGCGCCTTCGTGCGCCGGCGCGGCGCAGCTCACGTCGTCAATCATGCAACCGAACCGGTCGTCGACCGCATCAATGCGGCCACCGGCGGCCGCGGCGCCGACATCATTTTCAATCACGTCGCCGGCAAGACGTTTGCCGATGACCTGAAGATGATCGCGCCGCTCGGGCTGATCGTCTCCTATGCCGTGCTCGGCGGCATGCCCGACACCGATCTGTTCAAGGACATGCGCGCCAATATCGACCGCAGTCCGGCGTTGCGCTGTTTCACCATGCATACCAGCGACGAATTGCCCGAGCTGCGCAGCGAAGGCATGAAGCACGCCATCGAATGGCTGGCCGCCGGGAAATTCGTGCCGGCAATCACCGCCCGCCTGCCGCTGCGCGACGCCGCCCGCGCTCATGCGTTGCTTGAAGCGCGGCAAACGATGGGCAAGATTATTCTCAAACCGTGAAGACTAATTTGTTCACCGTCCGCCGTCGCCAATGATCGTATATGGCGCCCAGAATAGTGGGTGCGCATAGGTAAAGAGAGTTTTGCCATCAGCATCGGTAAACCCGGGGCCGTCGAGCACGGCCATCATTGCCTGACGCAGAGCTTCACCGCGCGTAAGCTTCTCATCGATGGCCTGCCGGCGGAACAGTTCGCTCACGAGTACCCGCGCCGACTGCGAGTGTACCGACCAGTTGGTCACCAGGATCGCGCGAGTACCCGCGTAGAAGAACGCTCGCCCTAGTCCTGTCGCCGCTTCTGCGCCGGAGCCGGCGGCCGCACCGGTGTTGCAAGCCGACAACACAACCCAGTCGGCATCGAGCTTCAGCGCGAGAATTTCGTCCATGGTAAGCAGGCCGTCGCCGGGAACACCCGCGACGTCCGGCGCGCTTAAGGCCAGCGCTGGCTGATGCAAGCCATCGAGTTCGCCTGGCACGAGGCCGTGGGTCGCAAACACGATAATGCGATATTTCGAAAGATCGGTCTTCTTCACGGTTTCTTCGTTCGCGGCGGTACCGAGCTTGAGCACCTTGGTCGGATCGGCCTGCAAGGCAAGCGCGATCGATTTGAGCTCGTCTGCAGTGTCGGGCAGACGTGGCAGCAGCGAAAGCGGCGCGCTGTTAACTCCCTGCGTCTGCGGCGCGGCTCTTCGCACCAACGACACGCCGCGGGTTTCAACTTTCGCGGCAGCCTCGTTCAGCTGTTCTGGCGTGCCGGCCTGATCTTTGCTGAAGATCGGATCGCCGAATCCGATCATCCGCTCGCGTTTTTCGGAGCCTGGCGGCAGTTGGCGTAGCGTTCTTAGCGCCGCGGCCGAGGGCACAAGCGTGACGGCATGGGTGCGCGCAAGCCACGCCACATTCCGATAGGATGCGAATGCCGGCTCAGTATCGTTCTTGAATGGAATAGGCTCGGTCGGGAGGAGCCCGAGCGGTAACAGGCCAAGGGCGCCGTTCGTCGCAATGATAAGATTCTTCGAGCCTTTCCAGCCAGCTTCGACCGGTTTTAGGATTTGCACGTACAGCTCATATGCGAGCGCGACATCGAACGCGGGAATTTCGGACACCAGTGCCACATTGGGCTCCAATGCTTCTCGTAGCTTGGTCACCGTGCTCTCAATTGCGCTGGCGCTGGCGGGGATGGTTGCAAAGGCAATCTGGCCGCTCTTCGGCACCGCCCACACGAAACTCGCGTCACGCCCGAAGTAGAACGAAACGAACGTCTCGTCCGGCCGCAGCACGGCACGAATGTCTTCGGCCGACGGCGGCACAGGCTCGATCAGGCTTGCGTAATTCTGGAATTTGACGGCGAGTTCCTTTTTCGCCGCATCGCGCACTGCCCGCAATTTGTTGATGTCCGACTGAAGTATTTTGACTGCATTCGCATCGCGCTGCTCGGTCGGCAGTGTGAGCACATTGTTCAGCAGCCCAAGCTGAGCGCCGATTTGTTTCTCCAAGTCCTGACTTTTACGCACAAGCCCAGCGAGAACCGGGTCTTTAGCCGACACGCGCGCTCCAGACTCGGCGAGTGCCCGCTGCAGCGACTCGCCACGGAGAGCATCAATCAGCCGAAAGCCTTCAATGGCCGGATCGACGTTGGACGCAGGCCCCAAGCGCGCAAGCAGCGACACGTAGGCTTCAACAATGAATTGCGTGCGCAGGGCCCGCGCAGCCTTGAGCGTTGGATCGTCATCATCGGTCTCGCGCGATTGCGCCATGAGAATTGGAATAGCGAGTTTGAACTCACGCAATGCATCAGCCTCGCGATTGAAGCGCGCGAGTCCGATTGCAAGCAATCCGCGGATGAGCGCGGTATTGACGTGCTGCTCGCCAAATAACGTCCGGTTGCGTGCCAGCAGGCGTTCAGCCGCCGCAGTGCCAGCCGAAAGATTATTCGTGTTGAATAACGTGACGATGTGCTCAGAGTTGAGCGTCAAGGCTTCGCGTCGTGCCGGCTCCCAAGTCTTGGTGGCCTCGTCGAGCTCTGAATACACCTTTGCCGCTTCATCCCAGCGGGCCTGGAGGTTGAGGTTTGCTGCGAGTTGGTTAAGAACAGTTGCATAGGTTTGCGAACTCGATGGAACACCGAGTGTGCGTTGAATTTCGATTTGCCGACGCGTGAGTTGTTCCGCTTCAGTATACCGCCCCTGTTCTATGAGCAGAATTGCCAAATGACCGATAAAGCCGGCGGTCTGAAGATGGTATTGGCCCGTTGCCTTCAATCGATTGAGTAAAGCTCTTCGAACGTCTGCCTCGCCTTCAGCGACCCGTCCTTGGCGCGCTTTCATGAGCCCTTGCATGGCAATTGTGCTGTCGATAGCTCCCTCAAGTGAGTCGAGTGAAGGCGGTAATGATTCATAAGAATGCACAAGCCGTAACGCGTCACGACGCAAATTTTCAGCCTGCCGATATGACAATTCGGCTTTCAAGAATTGCCCACGTGCCGCGAAAAGCTCTGCCTCGCCTAATTCACGTGACCCTTCCCACTGCGCGCGCCGGTAGCCAGCATAAGTGCTCCACCCACGCGCTTCCTGTGCCAAATCTCGATTACGTTGAATGTAGGATTCAGCCTGATTGAAATCGCCGAGTCTAATGCAATGTTGGGCCATAAAAGCATGAACGCTGAACAAAAATCCTTGTGTGCCTTTCACATTTACGTCTCGAGCTAGAGACAACAACACTTCCAATGCTCGTTTCGGCTCACCGATCTGTCCGTATAAACTTGCGAGGTTGAACCGCATTCGCGTGAGATCATTCGCATTCATCGAGCCAACCGCATGGCTCACCGCTGCCTCGCAATCGGGGATTGCTCTTTGTGCGTCCCCCAATGTGCGACGCGCTTGACATCGATTGCGGTAAAAGAGCGCGAGCTCAGACTTAGCGGCACGCAAGGGCGGTTGTGTTTCCGCTTCCTCGCGAATTTTGGCTATAATTTTGGGATCAGGCTTTTCGTGATCAAGAATCGCTGTGATATCGGCAATGGTTCGCGGCGGCGCGACGAATGCAGTCGGCTGCGCCACACCAAGCACCGGAACAACCCAGAGACCGAGAAGAATGCGGATGAATGTCCCTGGTCGGACGAGGTCACGCAATCTGACCTCCTTTGGCAATTTCCGCTCACCCCAGCTGCGATCAAATCAGGAAACTCTGATCAGCGAAATGGGGTTCAACAGCCAATTTGCGATGCAAAATACCACTCGCCACCGAGCGCGATGGTCATATTCACATTTTGCCATATTTTGGGCATGTCGGATTGTTCCCCGATCACGTCGGCAGAAGCTGGCATCCGAAATTGTAAGCGAGTGGCGCGGGTCGTGGTGCGGTGAAGGGTCATTGCGGCACGGTCATCAATTCGAGCACGTGCCCGTTCGGATCCTTGAAATAGAAGCCGCGCCCGCCGCCCCAGCGGTTGAGCTTGCCGTCGTCGAGGCTCCACGGCGCGCTGCCGTAGCGGAGGCCTTCCTTCCTTACGCGGCTGAAAATCGCGTCGAACTCTTTTTCGCTGACGTGAAACGCAAGATGATGACTTTCGAACTTGCTGTCGTCGTCGAACAGCAACGTCAGGTTCCTGTTCACCCGCACCGGTGCGAAATAATTCGTTCGGCCGCGCTTGAGGCCGAAGATGCGCGCGAAAAATTTTGCCGCGGCGACCTTGTCACGCGCCGGCACGATCGTGTGGTTGAGCGTGATGGTCACTCCGCAGCCTTCAGGAGCTGCGGCGCCGCCGGCGCGCGCAATTGCTCGAGCAGCGCCGCCTCGTCGGCCTTCGCCGCCGCGAGATGCCGCGCCTTGACGTGGCCGAAGCCGCGGATTTTTTCCGGAATCGCGGCAAGCCCCACCGCGATAGGGTGGTTCTCGGCCGACAGCCGATCGAAAAGCTCCGCCAGCATGGCCTCGTAGTCCGCGATCAACTGGCGCTCGGTCTTGCGCTCGACGCTATAGCCGAACGGATCGAGCACCGTGCCGCGCAGGAACTTGAATTTTGCCAGCAGGCCGAAGGCGCGCATCACCCATGGCCCGAACGTCATCTTGCGCGGCAGCCCGGTTTCCTTGTCGCGCCGGGCCAATAGCGGCGGAGCGAGATGGAACTCAAGCCGCAGATCGCCGTCGAACGCCGCTTTCACCTGTTTTGCAAACGCACCGTCGGTATAGAGCCGCGCCACCTCGTATTCATCCTTGTACGCCATCAGCTTGAACAGATAGCGCGCGACGGCCTCGGCGAGCCCGCACTTGCCCGGCGCCCTGGCGGCCTCCACCGCCTTCGCGGTGTCGACCAAGGCGCGATAGCGCGCCGCATAGGCGGCATTCTGATAAGCGGTGAGGAACGCAACGCGCCGCTCGACCATCTCGTCGAAGGACTGCGACAAGTGCCGCGCCGGATCGATCTCCGCGGGCTTTGCCACCGCTTCGACCGCCTTGAGATCGCCCGCCGCGCGCCGGCCCCAGCGGAACGCCGCGATATTCATCGCCACCGCTTCGCCGTTGAGCGTGATCGCCTGCTCGATCGCCTCGGCCGACAGCGGGATTGCACCGTACTGATAGGCATAGCCGACCAGGAAAATATTGGCGCCGATCGAATGGCCGAACAGCGCCGATGCAATCCGCGACGCATCGACGAAATGGCTGCGCTCGCCGCCGCCCGCCTTCATGATCTCGCGCCTGAGCCGCTCGGTCGGCAGCGAGAAGTCGGCGTTGCGCGTGAAATCTCCCGGCAGGAATTCCGTCGTGTTGACGATCATCACGGTCTTGCCGGGTTTGACCGCGCCGAGCACCTTCTTGTTGCCTGCCACCACGATATCGCCGCCGAGCACGAGATCGGCGCCACCGGCCGCCACGCGGATGGCGTGGATATCGGCCGGCTCTTTCGCGATGCGGATGTTGCTGTAGACCGCCCCGCCCTTCTGCGCGAGCCCCGCCATATCGATGATGCCGACACCCTTTCCTTCCAGGTGCGCCGCCATGCCGAGAATGCCGCCGATGGTCACGACGCCGGTGCCGCCGACGCCGGTGACGATGATGTTGTAGGTCTGCTCGATGCCCGGCAGCGTCGGCGCGGGCAGGGCAAATTGTTCCTGCGCGTCGGCCGCGCCCTCGGTGCGCTTGAGCTTCGCCCCATGCACGGTGACGAATGAGGGGCAGAAGCCTTTGACGCAGGAGAAATCCTTGTTGCAACTTGTCTGATCGATCGTGCGCTTGCGGCCGAATTCGGTCTCCAGCGGCTGCACCGACACGCAGTTCGACTGCACGCCGCAGTCGCCGCAACCCTCGCAGACCAGTTCGTTGATGATCACGCGCTTGTCGGGATCAGGAAACGTCCCGCGCTTGCGGCGCCGGCGCTTTTCCGCCGCACAGGTCTGGTCGTAGATCAGCACCGTGACGCCGGGAATCTCGGACAGCTCCTTCTGCACCGTATTGAGTTCGTCGCGATGGTGGAACGTCAGCCCGGCCGGCCACACTTCACCCGGCGCGTATTTCTTCGGCTCGTCGCTGACGATCACGACTCGTTTGGCGCCCTCGGCCGCCACCTGCCGCGCCACCTGCGGGACGGTTAAGCCGCCGTCGTTGTGCTGGCCGCCGGTCATCGCGACCGCGTCGTTGAACAGGATCTTGTAGGTGATGTTGGTATTGGCCGCGATCGCCGCCCGGATCGCCATGTAGCCCGAGTGGTTGTAGGTGCCGTCGCCGAGATTCTGGAACACGTGGCCGCGCTTGGAAAACGGCGCCTCGCCGATCCAGTTGGCGCCTTCACCGCCCATGTGGGTGTAGCCGAGCGTCGAGCGGTCCATCCACTGCACCATGTAGTGGCAGCCGATGCCCGCATAGGCGCGCATGCCCTCTGGCACGACGGTCGATGAATTGTGCGGGCAGCCCGAGCAGAAGTACGGCATGCGGATCGCCACGTCCTGCGTTTCCGCCAGCACGCGCTGTCTTTGCTTGAGGCTGGCGACGCGTGCGGCGATTTCCTCGCTCGGCGCGAATTTCTGCAGCCGCTCGCCGATGCAGATCGCGATCTCGTTCGGATCGAGCGCCCCTTTGATCGGGAACAGCCAGTGACCCTGTTCGTCCTTCTTTCCGATGCAGACCGGCTGGTTCGCCGAACCGTACAGCTCCTCGCGCACCTGCACTTCGATCAGCGAACGCTTCTCCTCGACCACGATGATGAGATCGAGTCCTTCGCCGAACTCGAGCATGTCGGCGCGGCCGATCGGATACGGGCAGCCGACCTTGTAGATGCGCAAGCCGAAATCGTTGCAGCGCACTTCGTCGAGACCGAGCTCGTCGAGGGCCTGCCTCACGTCGAGATAGCTCTTGCCCACGGTAATGACGCCGATCCGCGGCTTGCGACCGCCCGAGATGATCGCGCGGTTGAGATTGTTCGCCCGCACGAATGCGATCATCGCGTCGCGCTTGTAATCGTTGAGCCGCGCCTCCTGCACCATGATTGGATCGTTCAGCCGAATGTTGAGCCCGCCCGGCGGCATGGCAAAATCGGTCGGCGTGACGATCTTGATGCGCTCGAGCGAACCGTCGATCACCGCGGTCGACTCCACCGTCTCATGCATGCATTTGAGCGCAACCCACGCGCCGGAGAAGCGCGACATCGCCCAGCCATAAAGGCCGTAGTCGAGAATTTCCTGCACGCCGGCCGGATTGAGAATCGGAATGACGTAATTGACGAAATTGAATTCCGATTGGTGCGCCGTGGTGGAGCTTTCCGCCGTGTGATCGTCGCCCATCAGCGCGATCACGCCGCCATGTTTCGAGGAGCCCGCGCAATTGGCATGGCGGAACACGTCGCCGGTCCGGTCGACACCCGGCCCCTTGCCGTACCACATGCCGAACACGCCATCGTACTTGCCTTCGCCGTAGAGCTCCGCCTGCTGCGAGCCCCACAGCGCGGTTGCCGCGAGGTCCTCGTTGATGCCGGCGTGAAACAGAACGTCGTTCCGCTTGAGGATCGGTTCCGCACGCTGGAACTGGTAATCCAGTCCGCCGAGCGGCGAGCCGCGATAGCCCGTGACATAGCCCGCAGTGTGCAGGCCGGCACGGCGGTCGCGCTCCTTCTGCATGAGCGTGAGCCGCACCAGCGCCTGAAAACCGGTGACAAAGACCCGGCTCTGGCCGAGGTCGTATTTGTCGTCGAGCTGGACCGATCTCAGGGCCATGGGGTCTCCATACCGCAGTGTGCCCAAGCGCGCCCGAGATCGCCAGAGGCATTCGGGCCGTGCCGGCGCTTCAGATATCGTCTGGCCGGGGCTCCTTCAATGCAAAAAGGTGTGACAGATCAAAGATTTCTGGGAAGCCTCGGAGGACGTTAGGATCTGTCGCGCGGAGGGGTTGGAACGCATTTTCATGCGAATCCACCGCCGCCGAATCCGGCTTGCCCCGCCCCCCGCAATGCAAGAGCATCCGCCCCGCCTCGAATGTGACAGGACCGCAAATGCTCTCCAATGCCGATCGCAAGAAGGCCGCCGACATTTTGATGACGGCGGAAAAGGAACGCAAACAAGCGGTCCAGCTTTCAACCACCTGGCCGGACATCACCATCGCGGACGCCTACGCGATCTCGACCGAAGTTTGCGACCGCAAGATCGCCACCGGCGCCAAGCTCATCGGCCACAAGGTCGGCCTGACTTCGAAGGCGATGCAGCGCTCGTCCATGATCGATGAGCCCGATTATGGTCACTTGCTCGATAATATGATGATCGCCGACGGCGCGAAAATTCCGCACCAGAATTTTTGCAAGCCGCGCGTCGAGATCGAGCTCGCCTTCATCATGGGCGAGAGGCTGCTGGGTCCCGGCATCGGATTGCCCGAAGTGCTGCGCGCGACCGAATACGTCGTGCCCGCGATCGAGATCGTCGACGCGCGCATCCGCGATCAGCGGAAAATCTTCGACACGGTTGCCGACAACGGCGCCGCCGCCGGCATCGTCATCGGCGGCCGGCCGGTTGGCCCAATGGACGTCGATCTGCGTTGGGTCGGCGGCATCATGTATCGCAATTCCGAGATCGAGGAGACCGGGCTTGCCGCCGGCGTGCTCGGCCATCCCGCGCTCGGCGTGGCCTGGCTCGCCAACAAGCTCGGCCAGCACGGCGTAGCGCTCGAACCCGGTCACATCGTGCTCGCCGGCTCGTTCACCCGCGTGGTGTTCGCGCAGAAGGGCGACACGCTGCACGCCGATTTCGGCTCGCTCGGCGGCATTGCCGTGCAGTTCGTCTGAAAGAAAAGCACATGGACCTCCCTCGCAACGCCTTCAAACACGCCATCGCCGCCGGTCAGTTGCAGATCGGCCTGTGGTGCAGCCTGTGCAGCAACATCACGGTCGAAATTGTCGCGCATTCGGGCTTCGACTGGCTCTTGCTCGACACCGAGCATTCGCCCAACGAATTGCCCGACGTGCTCTCGCAATTGCAGGCCGCCCAGGCCGGCACCGCATCGCCCATCGTGCGCCCGGCCTGGAACGACATCGTGCTGATCAAGCGCTATCTCGACATCGGCGCGCAGACCCTGCTCATTCCGTTCGTGCAGACGCCCGATGAGGCGCGCGCGGCCGTCGCTGCCACGCGCTATCCGCCCGCCGGTATCCGCGGCATCACCGGCTCGGGCCGCGCCAGCCGCTATGGGCGCGTGAAGGACTATCTGAAAAATGCCTCGAACGAGATTGGCGTGCTGGTGCAGGTCGAAACCAAAAGCGCGCTCGATCAGATCGAGAAGATCGCCTCCGTCGAAGGCATCGACGGCGTGTTCATCGGGCCGAATGATTTATCGGCCTCTTACGGCCATATCGGCAATTGGGGTCATCCCGACATGCAGGCGGCGATGAAGGACGCCGTGCAACGCTTGAAGAAAATCAACAAGCCCGCCGGCATCCTCACCCCCAACGAGGAAGAAGCCAAGCGCTTCATCGATTGGGGCTACACCTTCGTCGCCGTCGGCTCCGATCTCGGCCTCTTGGCCCGCGGGTCCGACGGATTGTTGAAGCGGTTCAAGAGCTGAGACGAGCGGCTCGCACGCGGCTTCCTGGTCCGTGCCGAAATCGTTATCATCATGGCATTCTGCCTACGCCGCCAGGGACGGTCAGAATGAATTCGCCCGCAATCCGGATTTTCGCTCTTCTGTTTGCCTGTGCATCATTTTGCGCCAACGCGCAGGCGCAGACCGCCGCCTCCTATCCTGACCGGCCGATCCGCCTGATCGTGCCGTTCCCCGCCGGCGGCGCGACCGACATCATCGCGCGCGTGCTGGGCGAGCGATTGTCGACGCTGTGGAGCAAGCCCGTCGTCATCGAGAACATGTCCGGCGCGGCCGGCGCGACCGGCACCGCCGCTGCCGCCAAAGCCGCGCCCGACGGCTACACGCTGCTGATGGCGACCGGCACGACCACCACGCTGCTGCCGCACCTGCGCAGCAACCTGCCGTACGATCCGATGCGCGATTTCGAGCCGATCGCGCTGCTCTGCAGCTTTCCCAATATTCTCGTCGTGCGTCCCGAAGTGCCGGCCAAATCCGTCGCCGAACTGATCGCGCTCGTTCGCGCCAATCCCGGCAAATACAGCTACGCCAGCACCGGCTATGGCGCTTCTCCGCATCTGGCGGCGGAATGGTTCAAGCTGATGACCAAGACCGAAATTCTGCACGTGCCGTTCACCGGCAGCGGCCCCGCGCTGCCCGGCCTGCTGGGCGGTCACGTCGACATGATGTTCGACACCATGCCTTCGGTATGGCCGCTCGTGCAGAGCGGAAAACTGCGCGCGCTCGCCGTGACCACCGCCCAACGCGTGCCGTTCGTGCCCGATCTGCCGGCGATCGCCGAGACGCTGCCGGGCTACGACGTCAACTCCTGGCTCGGCATCATGACGCCGGCGGGAACCCCGGCCGATATCCGGTCGAAGCTCGAAACCGCCATCCGCGAAATCGTGCAGAACCAGGCGATGGTGCAGCGTATGAAGGAATTGGGCGCCGTCGCCATGGGCTCGTCGGCCACCGATTTCGCCGCGTACATGCTCAAGGATTTCCAGAAATGGCAGCGCGTGACGCACGATACCGGCATCAAATTGAATAACTGAGACGCCGCGCGCCGATTACCAATTTGCCTTTGCCGCCGGTGTCCATCCGATCTTGTCGCGCAGGAATGTGTAACCGAGCGAGGTGAACGTCGCGCGCTCGAAATTGTCCTTGCCGTAGCCGTGTCCGCCCGCTGCCGGCTCATAGAAATAGGCTTCATACCCCATCGCCTGCAGCTTCGCCGCCATCTTGCGTGCGTGACCTGGATGCACGCGGTCATCTTTGCGCGACGTGGCAAGCAGGATCGGGGGATAGCGCTTTCCCGGCACGGCGAGATGATAGGCGGAATAGGTTTGCAGAAAATCCCAGTCCTTGGGATTATCCGGATCGCCGTATTCTGCGACCCAGCTCGCGCCCGCGAGCAGCTTGCTGTAGCGGCGCATGTCGATCAACGGGATGGTGCAGAACAGCGCGCCGAAACGCTCCGGATAGCGCGTCAGCATGTTGGTGATCAGGATACCGCCGTTCGAGCCGCCCTCCGCGGCAATCCGCTGGGGAACCGTGACGCCCCGCTTCACAAGATCGGCCGCGACCGCGGCGAAATCGTCATGCGAGAGTTTCTTGCCGGCCCGCCGGCCTGCCTCGTGCCAGCGCGCGCCGAATTCGCCGCCGCCGCGGATATTGGCGGTAACGCTGGTGCCGCCGCGCTCGAGCCATAGCTTGCCGATAGCGGAATTGTATTGCGGCAATTCCACCACCTCGAATCCGCCGTAGCCATGGAGATGCACCGGCGCCGCACCGGTTTCCTTTGCCGGCCCGACCTGCACATAAGGAATCCGCTCGCCGTCGATCGATATCGCCTCATGACGCGTGACGACGAGACCTTCGGGTGAAAAATTCTGCGGCGCGCGCTTGAGCACCTGCCAGGATGTCCCCTGCTCGCACAACATCAATGTGGCAGGCGTGACCGGGTCCTGGATGACGGCAAGCAGATCGCCGTTGCTCTCGGCCTCTTCCACGTCGAGACGCATGACATCGGCAACGCCGACTTTCGCTGCAACCGGAAGCGTCGCGCGCGTCCAGCCGTCCGCCGACGGCTCGAGGATTTCGAACACCGGCTGCAGATTGTCCAAGATCGCCAGTACCAATTTGCCCGCGGTCCAGAAAAAATAGTCCAGCACGCGTCGCTCACCCGGCGCGAACAACAGCGCGAAATTGCGATCACCCGCAAGAAATGCCGAATAGCCAATGCCGAACAGCGTGCCGGGCGCATGCGTCGCCCCGGCGACCGTCCATTCGCTGCGGCGCTTCACCACCAGCCAGTCGCCGAACGAGTCGAGCGAGATATCGGTGGGCAGATCGAGCTTGAGCTTCGGCCCCGAGCGGTCGCCAACCCAGGTGACGATGTCGAAAAACCCCGGCTTATCGAAGAACCAGACGGTCTCCCGCGCTTTGGTCCGGTCGACGGCGTCCGATACGACCATGTTTTCGGGCATCGTCTCGAACAGCAACGGCAGCGTTTTGACGTCGGCGCCGCGACGCCAGAGCCGGACCGTCCGCGCATAGCCCGACTTCGTCGCCATTCCCTGCCCGAGCGCGCTCGACAGCAGCAGCGTATCGCGGTCGAGCCATGACACGCTGGATTTCGCCTCCGGTAGCTCGAAGCCGCCCGCCACGAACGACTGGCCTGCCACATCGAACTCGCGCAACACCACCGCGTCGCTGCCGCCGCGCGACAAACCCAGGATCGCGCGATCATGCGTGCCGGGCAGCGTTGCCGGCCCGCCCCATATCCAATCCTCGTTTTCCTTTGCCGCGAGCGCATCGAGATCGAGCACGATCTCCCATTTGGGCGGCGCGTTCCGAAAGCTTTCGAGTGTCGTGCGCCGCCACAAGCCGCGCGGATTGTTGGCATCCTTCCAGAAATTGTAGAGCCACGCCCCGCGCCGCGCGACATAGGGAATATTGTCCGGCCGATCGTAGATCGCGGCCAGCGTATCGCGGTCCGCGGCAAACCGCGTTTGCCCGAATCGCGCGAGCGTGCGCTTGTTTTGCTCCTCGACCCAGGCGAGCGCCCGCGTGCCCTCGACGTCCTCAAGCCAGAGGTACGGATCGTCGTCCGGCGCCGAAAGCGTTGGTCTGGCATCGACCGGCATCGGGAATGCTCATGACTGGATGAACAAGGCGCGCGATCAATCGCACAGACGCGCGATATCCCGCAACCGCGAGCGCTGAATAGTCCGTGATGTCCGACCTCGGGATTGCCGGCATCCGAGGGGCCGATCAGCCATGGACGAAACTCACCGAGAACTGCGCGCCTCCGGCCGGCCGATCTTTCACCGCGATGGTGCCGCCGTGGGCCTCGACGATCCTCTTGACGATCGAGAGCCCGAGGCCGGCGCCCTCCGCCGGGCGATGGTCGCCGCGCCAGAAGCGTTGAAAGATCAACTCGTGCTCGTTCGCGGGTATTCCCTCGCCTTGATCCAGCACGGTGACGGTGCCCCGTTCCGTAAGCTCGATCTCCACGGCCGTCCCTCGCGGGGTATGATTGATCGCATTCTCCACCAGATTGCGGATCGCGCGATAGAGCATTTCCGGATTGCCCCTGATCCAAACCGGACCTTGCGATCCGCTCAATGTAATCGTTTTTCCCTGCGCCACCGCCAGCGGACCGATTTGTTCCGCGACCTCGCTGCACACGGCGTGCAGGTCGACCTTTTCGGTTGGATTGACGACGAATGTGTCGACTTCGGCGGAATCGAGCAGCTGACTCACGACGCGGCTCATTCCTTCGATGTCGCGGCGCAATGATTTCGCCGCCGCCTGATCCGGCAATGTTTCTATCCGGGTGCGGAGCACCGCAAGCGGCGTCCGCAGCTCGTGCGCGGCGTCGGCGGTGAATTCGCGTTGTTGCCGGAATCCCTTTTCCAACCGATCAAGCGCTTCGTTGACCGCCGTGACCAGCGGCAGAATTTCACGCGGAATGCCCTCAAGCGGCAACCGCACGTCGATTTGCGCCGGAGTTATGTGCTGTGCCTTTTCGGAGGCAAGCAGCAACGGCTGCATGGCGCGGCGAAAGATCACGATATCGATCGCCAGCAGCAGCAACAGAATTGGCAGCGTGACCCAACCCACCCGCTGAAAAAAATCGGCCACGATGTCGTCGATCAGCACGTCCTGGTGCGCCAGATCTTCGGCCACTTGCACCCAGACGGTCCGGCCAAGCAATTTCTTTCGAACGCTCGCGCCGGCGATGATCTTTTTGTCGCGCTCGATTTTTATGTACTCGGCATCGCTCGCGTGAGTATGCGGCTCGAATATCGGCGCACCGCTCTCGCGCGAGGAAAACAAGACGCGTCCGGTTTCATCAAGCACCGCATAGGCATAGCGTCCGTAGGCCGGCGAGAACATGTCGCGCAAATTGAGCGGAAGATCGAGCCCCCAACCCCCGTCGGGACGCAACACCAGATAGCTCGCGACGATATCCGCCTGTTCGAGCATGGATCGGTTGTGCAGGTCGCGCGCCGCGGAATTCATGAACCAATAGAGCACCAGCGGCAGGATAATGGCGGCGACGACCACGACGACCGCGTGCAAAAATATGATCCACGACATGATCGATCGGAAACGCAGCACGCTATTTTTCCTCCGTCAGCAGATAGCCGACGCCGCGCATGGTATGAATTTGTATTTTGGCGCCGCGATCGCTCAGCTGTTTGCGAAGACGATGAACATACACTTCGACCGCGTTTGAAGCGACCTCGCCCTCGATGCCGTACAGCTGATCCTCGACCAGCCGCTTCGAGACCACGCGGTCTTTGCGCCGCATCAGAAGTTCGAGCACGGCCGTCTCGCGCGCCGAAAAAATCTGCGGCTTGTTGTCTATGAAGGCTTGCCGGCTCTCGGTGTCGAGCACTAGGTTCGCGGCGCTCAGAGAACTTCCCAGCAATTGTCCCGGCCGGCGCAACAGCGCTTCCAGCCGCGCCACGAGCTCCTCGAACGCAAACGGTTTGACCAGATAATCGTCCGCGCCGCTGCGAAGCCCGCTGACGCGGTCGTTGACGCCGCCCCGGGCCGTCAACACCAGGATGGGAATCGGATCGTTGCGATGGCGGATTTCGCGCAGGATCGCCAGGCCGTCCTCATCCGGCAATCCGAGATCGAGAATGACCGCCGCATAACGCGTGGTCGCCAAAGCGGCCCGGGCGTCGGCCGCCGTTGAAAGAACGTCGCTGTCGTAGCCCGCGGTTTGGAGGCCGTTAGCCAGGAGCTGCGCGAGCTCCGCGTTGTCTTCGACGATCAAGCACCGCATGGTTCAATTCCGACGGGTGTTGGCAAGACCTTGTAAGAATATCACTTTTCGGTTGCCGGCGACGAGGGTTGCACGGCCGCTTGGCCACCGTCGGCCGATTCGGGCCCACCCGCGAAAGCGGCCTGTAAGCCTGCTGTAAGCCGTGCCTGGTACACCACAGCCGCACCGGGTTTCCCGTTGCTACAATGCGGCAAAGCCATGCTTCGAGACGTGTGGACCACGGTCGTCACGCGGCACCCTGGCGAGGAAATCATCGTCGTCAAGACACACCAGGACGGCGCCGCCAATCGCTGGGCCGCACGTCAGATCATCAACGCCTTGCGAACGAAGCTGCCGCTCGAAAAGATCTCCAACGAGGTCGCGGTCATGTACGGCGAACCTTCCGAACAACCGAAGGTTATCGGCACATCAAACAGCACCGAGGCCTTCGTCGAAAGACTGGCGCCCGAGCTTGCAAGCTATCGTTGGCAGACGACCAAGCTCGATTGGTGATCGATTACGGCTTTTGAATCGACCGCAAATAGCTGACAAAGGCGTGAGCATCCTCGCGCGAGAAGCGGAAAGCGGGCATCTCATGATGGCCGCTCATGAGGCCGCCGCGCAGGCGGGCCTGAAAAGTATCAAGGTCGACGCGTTCGCCAAGATGACGAAGCAAGGGCGCATCGCGTCGAGGGCTGGCATCCGTTTTACCGATGGCGTGGCATTGTGCGCACAGCCGTACCGCCAGTGTTCGGCCCCGCTTCTCGGCCGCACTCAAAGCCATGGCATCGCAGCTCGCAATAAGCAGGCTCAACAGCGCCAACGGGGCAAGCAATCTCTTCGGCCTCAGAATCATGGTCAACCATCCCAGGAATTCGAAGAGCATCCTCTACTATGATGTCAAAATCCAGCAGTAGTTCTTCGACTGTGCCGGAAACAAAATGGCTCAAACACCATGAGCTAAAGGTTGCCGCGCCCCATGGCTTCGACATCCCGCAACCATCGGGCACGACGTTCCGGCCCTGCTCCTTCGACATTTCCATAGATCGTCGAGCGAATCGGGCTGACGCCCATGAAACGAAGGATATTGCGTTTCAGCATCTTTAACGCATGCGCCCCGTACCACCAGCGGTAAATGAATCCGGGCATTCCCATCGTGATGATGACACGGGCCGACTTGCCCTCAAGCAGGCGGACAAATTTGCCCTGCCTTGAAGGTCCCACCAAATCCGGCTGCAGCACGCGCTCAAGAAACCCCTTGAGAATGGCAGGCAGGGTGCCGAGCCAGAGCGGAAAGATCAGCACGAGGTGATCTGCCGCCAACATGGCATCGTGGGCTGCCTTGAGGTCGGCCTCCAAAGGCTGGATTTCGTTGAAACCCTCATGGAGTATCGGATCGAACGCCATCTTGCATGTGACGAATAATTTGACTTCGTGTCCGGCAGCTTGCGCGCCCTTGGCGTAGCTTTCCGCGAGCGCCTCGCAAAAAGTGTTCGGACGGGAATGTCCCACGACGATGACAATCCGTTTCACGCGGCGATCCTCGGATGACTGCTGATGTAAAGTAGCCGCCGCTCACTCTTCAAAATTTGATCTGTCTCAAATCAGCCTGAGGCGTGCCTTCCCTTGAGCGCGGACCTTGCACGCATGAGCGTGTCGTTCGCCGCTCCCGATGCGTCGATTTGGGTCCACGCGATCGGGCCGAGATCGAACGTTTCCTGCGATCGCGCAACCGACGCGTCGGCATCGGAGGCGTCGCGGATACGCGTTCCGACGCGCGCAAGGCGCGTTTTCAAATCGGCGTCAAGGAATAGGCCATGGAAGGCGGCGCCGTGGGAGCTTGCTACGGCGGCAACCGCGTTGCGCTCATCCGCTCGCGCGAAGACCGCATCAACGATCGCCGAATGCCCGGCTCTGACGATCCGGGCAGCCTTCTCGCATAGAATCTTGTAAACTTTGGCATTCACGTCGGCATGATAGGCCGCCTCCGGCAGGCGTTCCGTTTCGGCTACGTTCAGCAGGAGCTTGCGCTCGACATCGGATCGCAGCACGAGCGCGCCCGGCGCCGGCTGCACAGCGGGGGCAAGGTTGCGCGCAAGCAGCGATTTTCCGGTCCCCGACAGCCCGCCGACGGCGATCAGCATCGCGGGCTCAGGCGAAAGCAAAGCGATCGCCAATTGAAAATAGGTGACCGCCGCCCGCTCAAGACTGTCGCGATCGCGCGCGCCGACATTGGCAAGACGTGCCGCCGTGACTTTGGCGCGAATTGCGGCACGCAACGACAAGAACAGCGGCAAAGCCGCAAGCCCGTCGTATGGCTCGCTCTGCCGCGCACCGAAGAAATACCGATTCAAGACGATATTGGCCGCACGCTCGAGTCGCCGCTCGAGCAGATCCATCAGCAAAAAAGCCAGGTCATAGAGGACATCGCCGGTTGCGACGAGCGGATCGAATTCGATCGCGTCGAATGGCACCGGCCGACCCTCCAACAGGACGATATTTCCGAGATGGAGATCGCCATGCCCGCGGCGCACGGTCCCCGATCGTCCCCGGGCAAGGAGCAAAGGTCGATGGCGGTCCAGCGCGGCACGTGATTTGGCGGCGAGGCGCGTCACCGCGTCCTTCGGGAACAGCGCCGGGTCATTCCCGAACGCCGCCGTGTTTTGCTCGATGTATTGCTCGACCGCGATCAGCCACGAACCGGCATCGGCAAGCGGAGCGCCGGCATGCATTTTGGCGACGATCATGCCGAGCTGTTCCGCCAGTTCGTCATCGATACCGCGCGACTCGGCAATCCGATCAAGGGTCAGATTTTCGTCAAACCGGACCATCTCGACGGCCCATTCGACCGGCTCCCCATCGCCGCCGATCGCCAGCCGGCCCCCGGAGTCGCGCGTAATGGCAACGACGCGTCGGTACAGCATGGGGGCGAAGGCGCGATTGATGTCGAGCTCGGCCAGACAAGCACGCCTGCGTTTGTCTAAAGTCGAGTAATCAAGAAATGGGAAGCTCACATCCCGTTTGATTTTATACGCCGTGTCGCCGGCCAGAAAAACGGCCGCCGCGTGCGTATCAATTCGCCGCACTTCGCAGCCGCCATGCGTGGCCTGGTCGCTGAGAAACTCGAATACCTCTGCTTGCGGCACGGCGCTTTGTCCACGGCTTGACAATCAGCGAGCGGCAAATTGATTTACTGCCTAGCAGCAGGTTTCAAGCTCGATTTGATCGATGTCAATGAGCGGTGGCCGCAGTTCGCTCAAATTTGGCGAACCCTAACGAGGACGATCCGCAATGATTCATGAATTGAAGCGTGTCCGCATCCATTTGGCCCGGTCCAAGGAGTTCCCCAACGGTTCCGCGCGACACGGGTACGAGTTTGTGGCGCCGCTCGATGCGCAGGGCCACATCGATCCGGAACTGTGGCGCAAGAATCGCGAGCGCTGCCGCGTGCACCGGTTTTGGGGTGACGACGACAAGGTCGGTCAACTCATCCACAAGCCGGGCGGCAGCGAGCATGCCCGCTGGGTGTTCGACTACGACAAGACCCGTGTCGATGACGACGAGTCCGGCTACCGGTTCGGTGCGCACGCCTTCGCGCCCGGAGAATATGTGACCATCCGCGACCAGGACCAGGCCCATACGTTCAAGGTCATATCGGTCGAACCCGTGAGCTGAAACGAGGCCTCGCGATCACTCAAAATTGTGCGTCATTCGGTCACCGGTCGCTGCGGCCCTCTGCCTATCCGACCCTTGTTGCTATGGCCCGACCCTTGTTGCTATTGCGGTTTAGTGCAACCATAATCAAATGAAACAATAGCAAATCTTCGTTCTCATCACTCCACAGGAGGAAACATCATGCGCCTCTGGCTTTCTACGGCACTAGCCGCCGCCGTGATCACGGCCAGTCCTGCACTTGCCGAAGACACGATCACCATCGGATTCACGGCCTCGCAAACCGGCGCGCTGAACAACGATTCCACCGCTCAGATGCGTGGTATCGAGCTTTGGCGCGATGACGTCAATGCCAAGGGTGGCATCAAGGTCGGGGACAAGAGCTACAAGATCGTTACGGTGAGCTATGACGATGAGTCGCAGAACACCCGTGTACAGCAGCTCTATACGCGCTTGATCTCGCAGGATAAGGCGCAGTTCCTGATCAGTCCCTATTCGTCCGGCCTCGTCGCCACCGCCGCCATCATCTCCGAACAGTACGGCAAGGTGATGGTCACGACCGGCGGCGCGCTCGAGAAAACCTACCAGCTCGGCAACAAGAATTTGTTCCAGATCTACACCGGTTCGAGCCAATATCTCGCCGGCGCGCTGGCAGCGCTCAAAGAAAAGAACCCAAGTCCGAAAATCGCGTTCGTCTACGAAGACGATCCGTTCAGCAAGAGCGTGGCAGGCGCGGTGCGCGAGATGAGCAAGGCCCAAGGGTTGACGCTCGCGCTCGACGAGTCCTATGCCGGCAGCACCACCGATTTCTCGCCGATCATCAACAAGGCAATCTCCGCGAAGGCCGATGCGCTGCTCGGCGGCGGCCACTATGCCGACGGCGCCACCCTGGCCCGCCAGCTGCATGAGCAGAAGGCCGGGATGAAATGGATAACCTTGCTGGTTGCCCCCGACAGTCCGAAATTTGCCGAACTCGGCGACGCCGCGGTGGGAATTTCGGTGCCGTCACAATGGGAGCCGCAAGTCACCTTCAAGCCGGACTTCGGTCCGACCGCAGCGGCCTTCACCAGCGCCTTCAGCGCCAAATACAAGATCGAGCCCGGCTATCATGCCGCCGGTGGTTATGCGGCCGGTTTGATCCTGCAGCATGCGATCGAAAAGGCGGGCTCGGTCGAACCCGACAAAGTGGCGGCGGTACTCAATCAGCTCGACGCCACGACATTCTTCGGTAAAACCAAGTTCTCGACCGATCCGAAGCAGCACGGTCTCCAGGTCGGCCACCAGATGGTGCTTGCGCAGTGGCAGAAGAAGGGCGGCAAGCTCGTCAAGGAAGTGATCTGGCCGAAGGACGCCAAGACGGCCGACGTCGTTTACTGAGCTCCCTCATCAGCGCCGGCGACGCCTAAAGCCGCCGCCGGCGCATTTTCTCCCCCATGATCGGAATCTTTGCCTCCGTCATTGACGGCATCCTCATCGGATCCGTGTATGGCCTTGCGGCCATGGGATTGACGCTCATCTGGGGCGTCATGAAGGTCATCAATCTCGCCCATGGCGCGATCGTCGTGCTCGGCATGTTCCTGCTTTACATCGCCTCGCTCATGATCGGCCTGCCGGCCTATGCAACGATCCCGGTGACGATCGTCTTCGGCTTCGTGTTCGGTGTGATGCTCTACTGGATCGCGGTGCATCGCATGATCGGACGGGCCGAACTGATGAGCCTGCTCGCAACATTTTCCATCAACATGGTGCTGATCGGACTTGGCACCGCATGGTGGACGACGAGCCCCTACAACGTCCTGGTGGCGATGCCGGGTGTGACGTGGCAGGGCTATACCTTCACCGGCACCCATATCATGGCTGCGGTCCTGGCCATGGTAATCGCGGGCCTGCTCTATCTGCTGCTCTACCGCACACGGCAGGGCAAGGCGATCCGCGCCGTGGCGAATAATCGCGAGGCGGCCGAACTCTCGGGCATTCCGACGACCCAAGTTCTCTCGTTTGCCTTTGGGCTTGGCGTGGCGCTCGCTTGCGTGTCAGGAACGTTGATAGCCACGCTGTTCCCGTTCACGGTCCTTTCGGGCGAAGCCTACCAGCTCAAGAGCTTCGTCGTGACGGTGCTCGGGGGACTGGGCAATCCGGCCGGCGCGCTGATGGGCGGGATTGCACTCGGACTGATCGAGGGCCTGGCCACGCCATTCATGCCTGTGAGTTGGATCCCGATCGTCGAATTCGGATTGTTCGTCTTCTGCCTGATCGCGTTTCCGCGCGGCATATTCGCATTCTCGAAAGCTTGATCCCGGTGTGGCTCCGTCCCTTTCCCTGGCTGGTGGTCGCAGCATCGCTGCTATACGCATTCGTGCCGTATTTCGCCGACGACGTTCAGCTGCGCGAAAGTCTTCTGCTCGCCGCCGTCTATATTGTGTTGGCGAGCAATCTGAATCTGATGATCGGCTTTGCCGGCTATGTCAATTTCGGCAATATCGTCTTCTTCGGGCTCGGCGGCTATACCTGCCTCTATCTCGTCAATGATCTGCACTGGCCGGTCATGGCGGCGGCGCTGGTCGGCGGCATTGCCGTGAGCGCGATTGCGCTGCTGTTCGGGCTCGGGATCTTGCGGCTGCGCGGCGCGTTCTTCGCGCTCGCGACCATCGGCGTCAATCAGGCGATCCAACAACTGGTGATCAACTTCGAACCGTGGGGCGGCGCGACCGGTATCTATCTTTCGCTCGATTCCTACGCCCCCCTCGGAGGACCGGCGCAGGCGTTATGGACCGCTTATTTGCTGGTCGTATTGATGGCCGCGTTTTCGTTGCTCGGAAGTTTTGCCATCCGCAACTCGAAGTTCGGCCTCGGTCTGCTGGCGATCGGCCAGAACGAGGACGCCGCCGCCGTGCTCGGTGTGCCGACCCCGCTCTATAAGGCGATGATCTACAGCGCATCGGCCTTCCTCCCGGCGGTCACCGGCGGGCTTTATTTCTTCAAGAGCGGGATCATCGAACCGACCAGCGCCTTCAACCTGCAAACGTCGATCGAAGCCATCGTCATGGTGATGCTCGGCGGCTCCGGCACGATCATCGGTCCGGCCCTCGGTGCCTTTCTGTACGAAGAACTGCGCGGCTTCCTGCTTACGGCTCAAACCTTCTCCAACTTTCAATTGGTGATCGCAGGCATGCTGCTGTTGCTCATCGTGCTGTTCGTTCCGGATGGGTTTCTCGGCTGGGTCCATCGCCGATGGCCGCGCACGCGGAGATGGCTCGAATGAGCGCGCTGTTGGAGGTCAACGGGATCAGCAAGCGTTTCGGCGGGCTGCAGGCCGTGCAGAACCTCAGTCTGACCGTCAACGAAGGCGAGATCCTCGGCCTGATCGGTCCGAACGGCGCCGGCAAGTCGACCGTGTTCAACATGATCAACGGCGTCTTCATGCCCGACAACGGCAGAATCATGTTCCAGGGCGCGGACATCACCGGCGAGCCGCCCTACCGCGTGGCGCGCCACGGCCTCGCCCGCGCGCATCAAATCGTGCAGCCGCTGAGCGGGCTGAGCGTCATCGACAATTGCACGGTGGGTGCGTGTTTTGGACGGCAGAATCTGGCGCTCAGAGAGGCGCGCGAGGTCGCACGCGAAGTGATCGACACGGTCGGGCTCGGCAACCGCGCCGAGGCGCTCGCTGGTTCACTCACGACGGCCAGCAAGAAACGGCTCGAGCTTGCGCGTGCCTTGTCCGCCCGACCAAAGCTGCTATTGCTCGATGAAGTCTTGGCGGGTCTCAACCCGACCGAAACCGAAGGAATGATCGAAACCGTGCGAAAAATCCGCGCCAGCGGCATCGCGATCCTGATGATCGAACACATCATGCGCGCGATCATGAGTCTCTCGGACCGGATCGTCGTGCTCGATCTCGGCAAGAAGCTCGCGGAAGGCCGGCCGCAAGAGGTCGCGGAAAATCCGGAAGTCATCACGGCCTATCTGGGCGATTCCAAGCTGATGGTGGCAGCGGAGAAACCGGCGTGAGCGAGATACTGCTGCAGGTCGATCAGCTTGAGGCCGGCTACGGCGACGTGCAGGTGCTGTGGGGCATTTCGCTCAACGTCGAGCGCGGCGCCATGACCACGCTGCTGGGCGCCAACGGCGCCGGCAAGACCACCAGTCTGCGCGCGATCACCGGCAGCCTGCGGCCGTTCGGTGGCCGTGTGGTGTTCAAAGGCGAAGACGTGACCCGGCTCGAGGCGCACGCTAAGGCCGCACGCGGCCTGGTGCTGGTGCCGGAAGGCCGCCAGCTTTTCAGCGACATGACCGTTGAGGAAAATCTCGAAATGGGCGCCTACTCCGAGCGTGCCCGCAAGCGCTTCGACGATCAACTCAATCAGGTCTATCGCCTGTTTCCGCGGCTGACGGAGCGTCGGCGGCAAAAAGCCGGGACTTTTTCCGGCGGCGAGCAGCAAATGCTCGCGATCGCCCGCGGCCTGATGTCGGTGCCGGAGATCTTGATCATCGACGAACTATCGCTCGGTCTGGCGCCGGTCGTGGTGCAGCAATTGGTCGAAACCCTCAAGGCTCTGAAATCTACCGGGGTAACCATTCTGCTGGTCGAACAGAACCTGCATCTTGCATTGAGTCTATCCGACTACGCCTTCGTCATCGCGGAGGGGCGCCCCTACACCGAAGGGCCCTCGGCGCAGGTCGCCGCCGCGCCCGCGATCCGTCAAGCCTATCTCGGTCTTTGAGGAGCAGGCGCTGACTGCGCGAGAGCTTGATTGCAAGCGCGTTAGATCTCTCCCTGGCGAAGTCCGGGAAAACCCAACCGCTTTTGGCATTCGCTCGGCATGTCTCGGACCGAGATTGCCCGTCCCATGTACGTCGTCCAAGGCTTCTCGGCCACCGGCTGCAGATGAACGAAATTCCAGAACTGTCGCTCATTCATGCTGATTTCTGTTACTGCGTGATCAAGAACCCAGTTCCGCAATATGCTGAACCGCGTCTGATCCGGATTTATGAACATGCCTTCAGGGAGTTGTTTCATCATTGACGCGGCCTCGCTGTTGATTGTTGCTTTCTGTCCAAAATGTCTCTCGGTGTAGTTTGTCCCAGAAAGCCAGCAACAAACTCGAGAAGCCCAAAATTCATGCTGACCAGCTCCAATTGAGCAATTGTTTGCACCGGAAGCGCGTCGTTTTCAATTTTGGTTCCTGACTTTCAGATTACCAAGCAATTCAGCACAGGCTTGCGCCACGCCCAAATCCACCGAGCTCGCCCCCGGCATCGTCGCCCAACCGCCACGCTCTATAAAGGACGCCTGCTGCCATGAACTGATCTTCTTCAGCGTACTCAGATTCTGTTCGGCATCGGCTTGGTTCTGAAATTTGTCCACGCAGATCGGCGCCAAGGCTGCAATCGTCGCCTCCTTCGCATCCCGCTGTGCCATCTTCCAGGCAGTACCGCTGGTGACCCAGCCGCCCCAGACAAATCCGATAAACGTCGTCGCCGCAACGCCAAGAACAAATCCCTGGATAAGACGCGTCAATGACACTTTAGCGAGAAACGGATGGACTTGCATGGCTTTCGCCTTTCGATAAGAAGAAGCGTTGCTGGTATCGGAGTGCAGATGCACCGGCAGGGCGATGTTGGCGGAAAGTCTGCGTCAATTGGCCCGCACACGCTTCTAGTTTGTAAAATCATTCCGGCGGCGCATCATCCTGCGAGCGCATCATCCTGCGAGTGACAGCAAATACGTTTCGTAAATTTGCGCAGCCCGGATGCTGATTTGCAGTCTACAAGTTCAAGTGCGAAGAGTCCCTTAATCATCGCTCAGGTTTCGACCCTTAAGCAGCAACGCTGTCGTTTTAAGTTGAATGATTTCAACGCAAGAGTAGCGCGTTCGCGCGAAATAAAAAAAATAAACTCGTAATCGGCCTTGCATACCCCATATACGCGCAGGGGCAATAATGCCCCTCAGAGGCTGAAGGGCTATTTCGCCCTTGGAGTTAAGCAAATGAACAATAATCAGCAAGATCAGAACAAACCGGGTCAGCAGCAACAGGGCGATCCGAAGCCTGGACAGAAACCCGGCCAGCAGAGTCAACAGCCCGGCCAGGGTGGACCGCACCAGCAGGGCGAACAGAAGCCCGGTCAAGGTGGCCAACAGAGCGGCACTAATCGCTAACTGATTGATCGAAGAGAACCCCGCCGTCCGGCGGGGTTCTCTTTTTATTTATCTATCTGCCGAGCAAGACCTCACATTGGCGAGCACAAGGACAACGCCGCGGTTGGCGCCGACTCAACGTCATCGCGCTTACTGTTGGCCATGCATAAATCGCTTGTCATATTGCGCTTGCGGTCATTGAAGCGCCGAAATTTGCTGTCAAAAGGCTGGCCCGTCTCTCGATTGGATCTCGAATGGCGACAATGACCGACCGCCGGCACGCAAATTTCGCGTGGGATTATGATCGCGGCGAGATAATTGCGGATGGCGTTGTCCATGTAATCGGAGTGGGTCTTGGGTTGGCCGGAGCCATTGCCCTTGTCGCATTTGCCGCCAACACGACCAATGCTTTTCAGCTTTCCTCCATTTTGATCTATATCGTCGGCTTGCTCTCGATGCTCGGCTTCTCTGCCGCCTACAACATGTGGCCGCTGTCCGGCGCGAAATGGATTTTGCGCCGTTTTGATCATTCAGCTATTTTCGTGATGATTGCCGGAACATACACGCCGTTCATCGCGCAGATGAATATCGGCGTCGTGTCACTGACCCTTCTCTTTGGCGTCTGGTTGACCGCAAGCATCGGCATCGCTCTTAAAATGCTGTTGCCCGGTCGATACGACCGCGCAGCCGTCGTGCTCTACTTGCTTCTTGGTTGGAGTGGGGCGATGGCATACCAAACCGTCGCGTCAGCGCTGCCGAACATGAGCCTGTATCTCATCGCCGCAGGCGGGGCTCTTTACTCCACCGGAGTTATTTTTCATTCCTGGCAAAGCCTGCGGTTTCAAAATGCGATTTGGCATTTATTCGTGCTGTTTGCCGCAGGCTGTCATTATTCGGCAATTCTATATTGCGTCGCGAACGCAAACGCTTGAGACGCATTGCGTCTGATTTTTGATCTCCGATCTTCATTGGCTAAAGGCGGCGTTAAGATCATTTGGAAGATAATTGACCTGTGCTGATATTATCGATGCGCATGCCTTGAAACGAACACATCTTCACATTATATAGCTGCTACGACCTGATTTGGTCATTGCGAGCGGCGTGTACGGATTTCCGTCAAACGACTTCTGCTTCGCTCGCGCAATCTTCACTGACAACCCATTTCACGCTGGGATGTCCTACACCCAGCGACCGCTGGCCGCCTGCGTCCGACGCAAGCGGGCGGTTGATCGCACGACCGGAAAGTTTCTCCATTGACCTGTTTTAAAGATTTTGGACTCGCAGAACCCATCACTCGCGCGCTCGCGGAAGAAAAGTACATCTCGCCAACGCCGATCCAGACGCAGACAATCCCGTTCGCACTATCCCGACGCGACGTCGTCGGAATTGCGCAGACCGGCACCGGCAAGACGGCGGCGTTTGCACTGCCGATCCTGCATCAGCTTTTCACCGAGCGTCGGCCTCCGACGCACAAGACTTGCCGCGTACTGGTGCTCTGTCCGACGCGGGAGCTGGCCGGCCAAGTGCTCGACAGCTTCCGGACCTACGGCCGGCATCTTCGCATCGCCGCGGCGCTGGCAATCGGAGGCGTATCGATGGGTCCGCAGATTCGGGCCGTCTCGAATGGCGTCGACGTGCTTGTCGCGACGCCGGGCCGTTTGCTCGATCTCGTGCGCAGCAACGCGTTCAATCTTGG